>Ga0208259_1000063_pt1 | contig 40897 bp, 35 predicted proteins | sample CryBogCBH22May08_FD_184618 | JGI IMG/M metagenome (GOLD analysis project Ga0208259, IMG submission 184618) | Freshwater microbial communities from Crystal Bog, Wisconsin, USA - CBH22May08 (SPAdes) | ecosystem: Environmental > Aquatic > Freshwater > Lake | place: Crystal Bog, Wisconsin, USA... | reverse complement strand
CAATTAGCCCCGGTCTATAGACCAGGGCTAAAATAACTTATACTATAAATCGATATTTATTTAGTTTAGTTTTTCGACTTGTACGTAGTTTAGCTCTACAGGAGTAGATCTGCCAAATATTTTAACGCTAACTTTAAGTTTCTTTTTCTCATCATGAACTTCTTCAATAACCCCGTTGAAGTCATTAAATGGTCCTTCAATAATTTTAATAGTTTCACCAACAATAAATGGTTCACTAATAGAAATACCTTGATCATTCATTTCATCAACTCTTCCTAGCATCTTGTTTACTTCACTCTTTCTTAAAGAGATGATGTTTCCTTTTGCACCTTTACCATCTGTAAGGAAGTGCATAATGTTGGAGATTCCGCTTACATGTTGAACGATATCATCCGTAAGTTTACCGCTTATTACCTCCATCATTAAGTATCCAGGGAAGTAGTTCTTTTCTCTCATTACCTTCTTACCGTTAGTAACTTTGTAAACCTTTTCCATTGGAAGAAACACCTGTTTAATAATATTAGTCCAACCACTGCGGGCAATATCCTTATCCAAATATTCTTTTACACTTCTTTCCTTACCACTTACAACTCTTAGTACATACCATTTAGTATCGGGTTGTTCAGGTTGAGGAGCTGCCTGTTCTACTACTATTTCTTCTTCCATAAAATGATTTACTTAAACAGTGAGTATATTAATCTCAGTAGTTGGTTACTACCAAAATCCATCAAAGAAACCAAGCCAGTAATGATTACAGTTGCAACAAGTACAATTAATGTACTTTGTTGTAATTGCAACCAAGTAGGCCAGGTTACCTTTTCTTGTAACTCATGATAACTATCCTTAAAATATGTCGATACTTTATTCATGATAATTTATTTAATCTGCACGGGCACTAAGATTCGAACTCAGATCAAAGGTTTTGGAGACCCGTATGCTACCATTGCACCATGCCCGTAAACAAATTAGCTAATTAGCAATTTTGCCAATTAGCTAATTTAAGAAATCTATAATTATTAAATTACTTTAATATTTCTGTAACTTGACCAGCTCCTACTGTTCTACCACCTTCACGGATAGCGAACTTAAGACCTTTTTCCATTGCGATTGGTTGGATCAATTTAACAGTCAATCCAATGTTATCACCTGGCATTACCATTTCAGTTCCTGCTGGTAACTCAACTTCACCAGTTACGTCAGTAGTACGGAAATAGAATTGAGGACGATATTTTTGGAAGAATGGAGTATGACGACCACCTTCATCCTTGCTCAACACGTAAACTTCACATTTGAATTCTGTGTGTGGAGTAATAGATTTTGGTTTACAGATTACCATACCACGACGGATATCTTTCTTTTCAATACCACGTAATAATAAACCTGCGTTATCACCAGCTTGACCTTCGTCCAATAATTTTTTGAACATTTCAACACCAGTACAAGTTGAAGTTAATGGAGCATCCATTAAACCTACAATTTCAACTGACTCACCCACTTTGATGATACCTCTTTCGATACGACCTGTAGCAACTGTACCACGACCAGTGATAGAGAATACATCTTCCACAGACATCAAGAAAGGTAAATCAATAGGACGAGGAGGTAATGGGATGTAAGCATCAACAGCATCCATTAATTCTTCGATTTTAGCAACCCACTTTGGATCTTCAGCCATAGCACCAGTTGCAGAACCTTGAATGATAGGAGTGTTATCTCCATCGAAACCGTTTTTAGTTAATAATTCACGGATTTCCATCTCAACTAATTCCAACAATTCTGGATCTTCAACCAAATCCACTTTGTTCATGAAAACAACCATACGAGGTACACCAACCTGACGAGCAAGAAGGATATGTTCTCTTGTTTGTGGCATAGGACCATCTGTAGAAGCAACTACTAGAATTGCACCATCCATTTGAGCCGCACCAGTAATCATATTTTTCACATAATCTGCGTGACCAGGACAGTCAACGTGAGCATAGTGACGATTAGCAGTTTGATATTCTACGTGAGCAGTGTTGATAGTGATACCACGCTCTCTTTCTTCAGGCGCACCATCAATCTCATCATATTTTTTAGCAACGTTACCCATACCTTTCTTAGAAAGGATCATAGTAATTGCAGCAGTCAATGTAGTCTTACCGTGATCCACGTGACCAATTGTACCAACGTTTACGTGAGGTTTCTCCCTCTTAAAGGTCTCTTTAGACATCTTTATTAATTTTTACTTGTTTTAATAATTATTGTTAACACCGATTAACCAATTTAATCAAACCCAACAACCAAACAGCACTAAAAGCTTTTTTGAGCCGTTAGTGAGAATCGAACTCACGACCTCTTCCCTACCAAGGAAGTGCTCTACCACTGAGCTACAACGGCGTCAAACTGCCGTCGTAGGCAGTACATTGAGCGGAAGACGAGGCTCGAACTCGCCACCTATAGCTTGGAAGGCTATCGCTCTACCAAATGAGCTACTTCCGCCTATTTCAACAAAATAATGTGGGCAGAGCAGGGTTCGAACCTGCGTACCCTTGCGAGAACAGATTTACAGTCTGTCGCCTTTAACCACTCGGCCATCTGCCCATCTTAGTATTTTGTTGAATACTGAGCCACTTGTCGGAATCGAACCAACGACCTACTGATTACAAATCAGTTGCTCTACCAGCTGAGCTAAAGTGGCGATTTTAAGAACTGTTTCCCTTTTTTGGGAATGCAAATGTAATGGAAAAGAAATATCAGCAAAATTCTTTTACAACTTTTTTTTTTATAGCCCCTACTTTTCTATGCTTTAGCAGTTTCTTAACGGTTTGAATTTGCTACATTTCTACACCAACAAATGGTTATTATATTTAGTATAATTATTTTAGCTTTTAAAATAAAAGTTAGAAATTTTACTGTATCCTATTTATTGTGTTCACATTCTATAAAAATTATTTCAATTTAATACACTAATGCGAAGAACAAATAATAGGAATTGAGAAAGCTGAAACCTAAATATCCAAAGATTTACAAGTGAAAGACCACAAAAGGGTTAGTGTACTTTTGTGCTTGGGAAGGGATGGCTGAGCAGTTAGTTTTTAAATAAACACTCCACAACGAAACAACATCTCCTGGTAAAATTAAACCGTCTATGGTTAGAAGAAAATAAAAATCATCTAAAGGAATTGAGCTTTCATTCTCCTTTTGTTGCTATTGGGCTGGAAAAAGTAAAAGCCAACATTCGAGAAGATGCATTGTAAAGATGGTGCAAGAAATTTTCTGAATTGTAGTATGATTTTGACAGGTTTAATAAGTTTCTCTTCGTAATTTCCTTAATGACATTTGTAATTCGACAGGCTTCGTAGCTAATGAAAGATGCAGATTGCTTTACTACCTTGAAGGATTGTGTAACTGTATTGAAAGTATGAGCGCGGGCATGTGAGGAAGGTTTAACTATGTTGTTGGGAAGAAAGCGGTGATATGCGGAAAGCGTAACTTTATGTGTAGACAACCTAAAGAAAGGTGTTAAATGCCTTCCTTGATTGTAAAACCCTTAGCGGTGAGATGCAGAAAGGAGTAAGTTGATGCAAGGAGGTTCGCGCTTAATGTTTAGTGCTCTGCTTTTACTTAGAGGAGATTGAAATTTGTTGTTAGACTGGGCTATTTGACTGTCAGACCATACTATTAAAGAGGATCTATGCCAAGATGATTGAGATTGCCTATTGCTGAACGTAAGCCATTACTAATATCCCTTACTGATTGGCTTTTTGCAAATTGGCAAAAAAGCATAGATACTAAATGAGTCCAACTGTTATATCCTTTTTGGTGTTTATCACTTTTGCGTTCCTGTACAATTTTCTTAAATCTATTTCTATCTAATTTTGAAATAATCTGAGCGAACAATGTTAATTTTGACATAGAGAAAGTTTTCTTTTGTTGTGCAACATCAAAGGTAATTTAAGTTACTTAAGAAACTTTCTCTTCTATTATCGTTTAGGACGCTATTGCTTTTTTATATAAAATGAAAATAATGAAACTATTAAAAATATTTTGAATGACTTTAAGTTAACTATATTAAATCTAAATGCCCTATTTTTAAATGAAAAGGATGAGAATATAAAAAATTGTGTTACTGATTTTATTTATCATTCAATTTCACAAATAAGATATTTTATTAAGTCAGCCGATTATGCTTATGAAAATGAAGTAAGAGTAATTCATTTTGAAGAACCCACTAGTGAAAGAATAATAATTAAAGATAAAAGGCTATATGTAGAGTCTGACAAGATTGGAAGAGACCATATTCTTAGAATGAATATAGCACCCAAAGTTGAGAATCCCAATAAATTGAAATTTTTTGAAGTTTTAGTAAATAGAACTGGAAATATGAATTTTAAAGTTCTTAAATCAAATTGTAGATTTAGATAAAAATTCCATCAATGAATCTAATTAAAATAATTCTGTCAATCCTCCTTCTTCTTTGCCTTCTTCACATGCCATATAGTTACTACCAAGGAGTAAGGTTTGCAGGGTTGTTGGGATTTGCTTTGCTGGCTTATAAAAGCTATGAACAAAAGAAGATAGAAGTAATGATAGTTTATATAGGGCTGGCGGTGTTGTTTCAGCCTTTTGTGAAAGTAGCATTGGGGAAAGGTGGATGGCATGTGGTGGATGTAGTAGTGGCATTGGGGTTGATAGGTTCGATAATTTGGGAGAGGAGAAACGGTATTTAAACCTCACCCCTTACCCCCTCTCCGAAAGCGAGGGGGAATACAAACAGCCAGTACAAGAATCATAATGTAAATATTTTAAACATAGAAAAATGAAAGAAAATAACGCTATACAAATATTTGAGGATAGAAAAGTGAGGTCTGTATGGGATGCTATAGAAGAGAAATGGTATTTTTCGATAGTAGATGTAGTGGCTGTATTGACCGATAGTGTAGATGCTAATGCTTACTGGAGAAAACTGAAACAAAGGCTTAAAGAAGAAGGAAATCAAACCGTGACAAATTGTCACGGTTTGAAAATGCTGGCATTGGATGGTAAAATGCGAATGACGGATGTGGCTGATACGGAACAATTGTTCCGATTGGTGCAATCTATTCCTTCGCCTAAAGCGGAGCCTTTTAAATTGTGGCTGGCAGAACTGGCATCGGATAGTCTGGATGAAATGCAAGACCCTGAATTGAGTATTGACAAAGCATTGAAACAGTATCTGGAACTTGGATACAGCGAAAACTGGATTAATCAAAGATTGAAAAGTATTGAAATACGTAAAGAACTTACTGATGAATGGAAGTACAGGGGTATTAAAGAAGGAATACAGTTTGCAACACTTACTGATATTATTACTAAAGCATGGTCGGACAGAACAACAAAGGAATATAAAGTTCTGAAAGGGTTGAAGAAGGAAAACCTTAGAGACAATATGACCAATACTGAACTGATTTTGAATATGCTTGCAGAAGCATCTACTAAAGATATTTCGCAGGCAGTAAAACCCAAAGGACTGGAAGCGAGTAAAAAAGTAGCAAAAGAAGGTGGTAATGTAGCTAAAGTTGCCAGGAAGGAACTGGAATCTAAAACGGGTAAAAAAGTGGTGACTGCTATAAATGCGAAGAAGATTATGGGTTTGAAAAATAAATAAAACTTCAGATGATGAAAAATATTACGCACCTATCAACCTGCTTCCTATTTCCCTACTCCCCTTTACTTATCAAAGGCACCACTGCCTCCATCCCTATCACAAACTCATTTGCCTCATTTTTCCTAAACAATACTTTCATAGTAGCATTTACAAAATCTTCAGCTACTACTTTTAACACAGCTTTTCCTAATGGATGTGTTTTAAAAACCTTCACTCCATCTGCATTCAATTTATAAACCTTGGTTTTTATTTTTTTCTTCTTTACTGTAGTTCTTATTTCACTGATTATTGCATCCAAAATAGGCATCTTTGAAAGTGAATCAATCACAGAATATTTACCAATAGTATGTCGCGTTCCAACAGCAACTGGTGTACCTAGCAACACAGCCTTTTCAGCTATTATAGGATTAATTGTTTTGTACTTACTGGTCAGTAAATGAATCATCAGATTTTTAACTTTATTAGCTTTTTTCACCCATCGCTTCAAAGCATCAGTTCCATCTGCTTTTTTAGTCACTTTCGCAGCTCTTGGAGCATCTTTAAAAGTCCTGTACAATTCAATTTTAGCTTTAATATCATCAAAATCATCTTGTTCAATATTCGTAAATATCGTATTACGATCTTCTAGCAATTTCACTGCAGTATCCAGCTTTTGTATACAAACTTCTTTAGTGTTTTTATGAAAGTAGGTATACGACCGTTTTAATAGTTTTTCTAATTCAGAATCTTCCAATGAAAAAGCAATAGACAATGCCCTGTAATTAAGACCCATTATACCATCAACAGCATCTATCAACAATACTTCAACGCTGGCCACACTATCCATTCCTATATTCCCTTGTGCTAAAATAGCTTCATCAATTTTATCAATACAATTAGCTAGAATGTCCGTTTGCCCCTGATACTCCTTTATCGCAACCAATATTTCAGGATGAAGAACTTCAAGACGCTTCACCAGTCTCAAACTTTCAATTTCTTCTGCTTGTTCTATTCTCATATTATTATTTAAACTAGGATTTCTAAAATATAATCCCCTAAATTTAAGCATAGTTTTCCATTATCCACTTTATATTATTTAATAGTATTACTTTCTCAAAACAATTGTCTCTTGTATTTCACTATTGCCTTTAGCTTATTACCTTGTTCGTAATCCAATCCACCCTATACGTCTATTTAGCCACACCTTATGTCTGCCAGTACAATAAGTATGTCCTATTATATTCCAAGCACGTATACTCCGCCAAAAAATACGTCCTCTGGATTTATAATATATCCTTACCGCTAAAATATTCATATACTCAGCCAATTCATTCATCATTAAAGCCAGAATATGGGTCCTATTGTATTTATAATACGGCAACAATTCCAATCAATACGTCCTCTCCGCCAACAAATACGTTCTAAATTCCAATATTTAGGTAAATATGGAAGTAAATAATGGAGGTTAATACACTAAAACCTTATTCAAACAATACCAATATATAAAGTATATTATATGAATTAGTAGTTCATTTAAACAATACAAAGCCACTATACAGTTCTTTTATAAACGAACTTCAATTTCCGATATTTTTTATTAGAATTTCTTACATCATTCACCTCAATTTATTATAAGGATTTGTGAATTGTTGATAAACAAATGAATCCTTGAGGGCTTTTATCACAATGGGGATATAAATATTCTCATTTTCACGTTATATTAGGAAGGAAAACAAAATCTTTGCTAAACAACGAATAGAAGTATTATGAGAATGAAGATGAAATGCTGGATGGTTGCAATGGCGTGTATATTGATGTATACTGCCCATGCGCAATCGACTAAAATATACAACGACGCTGATGCGGCTTTTAAAACGGCTAAGGAATACTTTGAGAACGAGCAGTATAGTCTGGCCTATCCGCTGCTGAAAGAGGTGAGAAAGACCTGGAATAATTATAGTCTTTTGCCTGTAACGATAGCGGATGAGGCGAAATATTATACCATTGTTTGCGGGCTGATGCTGAATGATGGAAATATAGTGCGTGAGGCTACCTATTATGTAGAGGGCGATCCGAATGCCTACAGGGTGCAGATGCTGAACTACTTTCTGGGGGAATACTATTTCAGACAAAAGAAGTATGCTAATGCGATTCAATGTTACCTGAAAACATCTATCAGCAACCTTACAAATAGTCAGATAGAATCGATGAAGTTTCATAAGGCTTATTCCTATTTTGTATCGCAACAATTTGGTGAGGCTAAGCCGCTGTTTAATTCTATAAGACAAATACCGGATAATCCGGATTATATAGATGCGAACTATTACTACGCCTTCATCTCGTTCTACGATAAAAATTATGATGATGCATTGAAGTCGTTTAAGATTGCGGAAAACGATGAAACCTATAAGCCTGTTGTGCCTTTTTATATTGCTGAAATACTGTACTTCCGTGGTGATAAAGATTCGGCATTAATCTACTCACTGGATCAGTTAAAGAAGGGACATCAATACTACGATATTCAGTTCCGTCAGCTTGCGGGACACTTGCTTTTTGATAAGAAAGAATATAGTCAGGCTCTGCCATTTCTGGAGGCTTATGTAAATAAATCGGAGAAGGTAAGAAGGGAGGATTTGTATGAATTATCGTTCTGTTATTACTCGGCTGGACGCTGGGATAAATGTATAGATGGATTTAAACAACTGGGCGGGAAAGATGATTCGCTTGCTCAGAACTGTATGTACCTGCTGGCCGATGCTTATCTTAAAACCGGTGATAAAGTGAATGCAAGAAATGCATTCCTTTTCTGTGCGAGCAACAATAGTAATAAGAAGCAAAAAGAGGTGTCGCAATTTAGTTATGCCAAGCTGAGTTATGAACTTGGTTATCTGGATATTGCTCTTACAGAATTGAAAGCTTTTATGCAGCAATACCCTGAATCGGGCAACAAGAATGAGGCAAGAGAAATAGAGGTAAGTGTACTGGCGAATACGAGTAACTACAAAGAGGCACTGGTACTGTTTGATAGCTTGCCGGTGAAGAATGATAACATTAAAAAGATATATCCTAAGATACTTTATGGCCGTGCTGTAGAAGAGATAAATGATGGTCATCAGGACAATGCGCTGTCGATATTTAATCAGATAGTAAAAGCGCCATACAATTCTAATTATCTGCCTTATGCATACTTCTGGAAAGGAGAAATGTCGTACAAGAGCAGCAACTATGATGATGCTATAGGCAACCTGCAAAACTATTTGAAGAACCCTTATGTGAATGGGGAAGTAAACAGTCTGAATGCACGATATATACTGGGTTATTGCTTATTGAAGAAAGAGAACTATAAAGAAGCACTGAACTATTTTGGTAAGGATAATAAACATCTTGCCATTAATTCTTCGGCTATAGAACAGGACGCTTATGTACGCTCGGCTGACTGCGAGTACATGCAGAAACAATACAAAGATGCACTGAAGAAATACGACAATATAATTGCGTTGGGATTGAGTACTGCGGACTATGCTACTTATCAGAAAGCCATTATTGCTGGTGCCTATAATAAGGCTGGCGATAAGATTGGTTTATTGCAATCGATAGAAACAAAATATCCGAACTCTATGTTGATTGCTGATGCCAATCTGGAGATAGCATCGACCTATATTTCCAATGAAAAATATACAGAAGCGATTCCTTATTTGAACCTGGTAATCAAGAACAAAAAGAATACTGCTTTATTGCCTCAGGCTTACTTAAAACTTGGCATTGTGTACTTCAATATGAACAAGAACCCTGATGCCTTGAGTACCTTTAAAATACTGGTAACCAACTACCCTAATTCTGCTGAAAGCGATGAGGCGGTAGAGTACATCAGAAACATCTTTATTGAAGATCAGAAGCCAAATGAGTTTATAGCTTTCATGAAAAATAATGGTAAGTCGGTATCATACTCAGAAGAAGATTCGCTGACCTACAAATCGGCAATGCTTAGATATGATGCTAAAGATTATACTGCTGCTTTGAAAGGCTATAAAGACTATCTGGGTAAGTTCCCTGAAGGCAGGTATAACCTGGAAGCAAACTACTTCTCTGCTGAAATAAGCATTGTGAATAAAGACGTGAATGCTGCTTATACTTTTTATAAAGCAGTGGCTGCAAAAGCGCCTAATAAGTTTGCAGAAAGAAGTGCTTTACAAAGTGCCAGAATATGCTACTTTGATTTAAAGGATTATCCTAATGCTGCGGTTTATTTTACACAAGTAAAAACATTGGCTACTCAGCAGGAAGACAAGCTGGAAGCTATGAGAGGATTGCTGAGAAGTCAGTTTAAACTGAAACAGTGGAAGGATGCATCGGCTAATGCGAAGGAATTATTGCAAGAAAAAACTGTATCGACCGAAGACAAGATGTACGGCTATATGATACTGGGGAAAAGCACTCAGGCAGACTCCTTGCTGGATGAATCGATGATTGCTTATAAGCAAGTAATTGCTACTGGTAAATCGGAGTTGAGTGCTGAAGCACAGTATCAGATTGCAGCTATATTGTTTACACAGAATAAATTGAAAGAGTCGGAGAAAGCAGCCTTTGATGTAATAAGAAAAACAGGTTCGTATGAATACTGGGTAACATCGAGCTACATTTTACTGGGCGATATTTACTTTAAAGAACATGACTTGTTTAATGCAGAAGCAACTTTTAAAAGTGTTGCAGATAATGCAAAAATAGAAGAGTTGAAAAAGGCGGCACAAACTAAACTTCAGGTTGTAATTGATGAGAAAAATAAAGTAAATAAAGTAGATACTGTAGAAACAATTAAGTTTTAAATAAATGATATAAGCTTTCAACATTCTTACATCATTTTAATTATATAAAATATGAACTATATAAAAATACTGGCAAGCTTACTATTCTTTGTTTCAGTTTGTGTGAACACAGCTGATGCGCAAAAGAAGCATAAGGGAAAGAAAGTGAAGTCCACTACTACTCAAAAGAAAACGGCTACTAAAGGTAAGGGCAAGAAGAAACCTTCGGGGCCAAGAGTGAAACCATTGATACATGCAATAAAGGGAGATGATAATGAGGTGCAGAACTATACCGAGGCTGAAGCAACGAGTACCAAGGTAGCTCCTGAAGATACACTTGAAACAAAGACAGTAGTTATAACTTCAGCTTTTAAACCTTCTTTGAAAACTGCTGCTAAAATCAACTTCTATGCCGCTACTCCGGTTATAGATACTACCAAGATACCATTGACTTATCAGGTACCATCGCAGAACTTATTTTTCTCCTATAAGCCTGTACCATTAAAGCCACTGGCATTGAATATTGACTCTTCTTTGAAGTGGGAAAATCATGCTTATGTAAAAGTTGGATTTGGAAATTACAGCACTCCATTTATAGAGGCTGTTGCTAACTTTGGCAACCCGAATTCAAAGGCTTATCAGGTAGCCTTTAACCATGTATCTTCGAAAGGAGATTTAGACTTTCAGAAATATGGCAAGACGGGTATATCAGCAACAGGCACCTTTGCATCGAAAAGAAATACAGAGTTGAATACCAAGATTTATTTTGATAATACTACCCAGTATAAATATGGCATAAATAAGCTGGATACTTTTACGGATGATCAACTGAAACAATCTTTCAACAGCTTTGGGGTTGATGCAGCACTTCACAATAAAGCCCCTAATAAGTACAATATTATTTATACTCCGGAAGTTAAATTTAATTACTTCTACGACAATAATAAAGGATCTGAAGTGAGTGGTTTAGCAAAGGTTAATCTACAGAAGATTAATGAGCTGATGACTATTAATATGGGTTTTGTGGCAGACATGTCTTCGTATAGTTATTCTAAAAATGACAGTACTAAAAAGACTGTTCAGAATGGGGTGTATTACTTTGACCCTTATATAAAACTAAGGGCTACCAATGTTACCTTTAAATTAGGCATATTACCTACCTGGGATAATCAATCTTTTCACTTCCTACCAAACTTTACAGCAGACTATAAACTGAACGATAAAAGAACTGTATTGCAGGCAGGCTATGTAGGTTATGTACAAAAGAATACTTATAGAAGTCTGACTCAGACAAATCCGTTTATAGACCATCCTTCAGATTTAAATAATACTGTGGTGAAAGAATTCTATCTTGGATTTAAATCTACTGCAGGAAAGCATCTGAACTATAATGGTAGAATAGGATTGAAACAATGGCAGAACATGCCTTTATTTATCAGCGATTCTACCCTTCATAATGTACAGACTTATAATACCTACTATGAATCTCAGTTGAATGCATTACAGATACATGGAGAGATCAGCTATCAGCTACAGGAGAAATTATCAATGTTAGGATCAATTACTTACAATCACTTTACCAAGCAGAATGATTATCAGCAGCCTTTTGGATTAACGCCACTTGAAATTACTGGATCGGCTCGTTATTATATTATGAAAGATATTCTACTTAAAGGAGATTTATTTTACAAGGATGGCACTTACTATCAAGTATTAGGTAAAGTACCTGGACAAACCAGTTCCGCCTTTGATTTAAACCTTGGCGTACAGTTTAATCTGATGCCCAAACTTGATTTATTTATGCAATTCAACAATATTTTCAGCTCAAATTACCAAAATTGGAACAGATATCAGTCTTTAGGCTTTAATGTTTTGGGAGGAGTTGTATATTCGTTCCGTTAAACTAACATAATGTACCAATTATTTTACAAATATTTAATACTGAATCAGAGAGTCAGTGTACCTGGATTGGGGAATTTTTATGTAGATAGAAGTCCTGCTCACATGGATTTTATTCATAGAAAAATCAATCCACCTGAAAGCACTATTGGCTTTAAGGATGATGCAGTAATGATGGATAAACCTTTTATAGAATACCTAAAAAAGGAATTGAAGCTTCAGGATGTGGATGTATTAAAAACCATTCAGGACTTCTCTCATCGTATACGTCAAGGAGCTGAAGCAGGTGGAATAGCATTGCCAGGTATTGGTAAATTACAATCGGGATATGATGGAAATTTGCTTTTTTTACCTGAAAATAATCAAGCTAAGTTCTGTCCATCAATTGATTTACAAAACCCTACATATACGCACGCTAAACTGATAGACATATACGACTATTCAGGAGATTCAGTAAGAATGATTGAACAGAACTATATTCCTAAACCTGGTGAGAAGGAAGTATTTCATCATGGTCAGAAAGAAGATTACTGGTGGGTATATGCAATTGTTCTGGCTATTATGGGTATGGCTGCCTTGTTTTATTATTACATTTAATTGTTTTGTTAATGGATTCAATTGTTCACTACCATACTTGTCCTTGTTGTGGTGGTAAAAATATTTCCGCTGTGTTATCGGTAAAAGATTATACAGTAAGTCAGGATACATTTCAGGTGTTTGAATGTGCTGATTGTACAGTTAGGTTTACACAAGATATATCGGACGAAGCCAATATTGGTAAATACTATCAATCCGAAAACTATATTTCTCATTCTGATACGAATGAGGGTATTATTAATAAATTATATCACTATGTTCGAAGCATTACGCTCAGAAACAAGTATAAAATAATATGTACTCAAACTAAAAAAACTACAGGAAGTTTGCTTGATATAGGTGCAGGTACAGGAGCATTCGCTAACTTTATGAAGTCTGCAAAATGGACTGTTACCGGATTGGAACCTGACAATACAGCAAGAACTGTTGCATACAATAAATTTCAGCTGGAACTGAAGTCACCACCTGAATTATTCAATTTTCCTGAAAATAGTTTTGATGCCATTACCCTCTGGCATGTGCTGGAACATGTACATAATCTGGATGGCTATATGGATATATTTGGTAAGCTATTAAAAACAGGGGGCAAGCTGTTTATTGCTGTTCCAAATTACACTTCCTATGATGCTTCTTTTTACAAGGAATACTGGGCAGCCTATGATGTGCCAAGACATCTTTACCACTTCTCTCCTACCAGTATTAAATTGCTGGCTAATAAACATAATCTAAATGTAACAGCCATCAAACCTATGTGGTATGATAGTTTTTATATCAGTATGATCAGTGAACAATATAAAAATGGAAAAGGTAACTTATTCAGCGCTTTTTTTGTAGGGTTGATATCCAATTTTAAAACATTATCTAATCCTGAAAAATGTAGTTCATTAATTTATGTAATGAGTAAGAAATAAAGAGCAGTTGATAATACAGATACAAAAAGAGCGCACCATTTGGATGCGCTCTTTTTGTATCTGTATGTTTGATAAATTAATACGGTATTAATGCAGAAACAATAGTTCCTGAAACAAGTGTCCAGCTTACTTTATAGTAGTAAAGTGCTACACAACCACTGGTAGGACTTACAGGCATACCTGCAGCATCCAAACCATAAACAATGCTATAAGGGAAAGATGCAACAGTATATAAAACACTACCACTGGTAGGACGATAGATACCTGCTAAACCGCAGTAAGTATTGCTGGTAACTGGGGTAGAAAATACAGTAGTATAACTATCTCCATTTCTGGTAGTTCCCCATGATTCTACATTTGAAACACCGTTTAGGGTAGTATCTCCAGAAGTAGAGAAACTATATAAACCAACAAGGTATTGAACTGTTGTACTTCTTGCTACATTCCACTGAGCAGTCTTTGTAGTAGTACTACCACTATCTGTAAAAGTTACCGTATAATTTGCTCTAACTTTATGGGTAATTGAAGAAGGATGACCAGTAAGTGTAATAGTGTAAATATTTCCACCGCTTTCATTGGTAATGTATCTTGTACCGTTGAAAGTAGCAGAACGACCGTTACAAAGATTGGTTACTTTATAATTATTAAAAGTATACATAACTACAGCACCTGAATCTATCCATCTTTTTCCAGCAATTAACTGAACAGTAATAGATCCAGTACGGTACCTACAAGTACCTATAAGTCCATGATAATTAATTGTAAGAATTCCGTTTGCAGTCCAAGCTGTATCCGCATTTGAAGGCACTCCATTACTTGTTGCTACTGAACCGCTTGGGTTCATTCTTGCACTTGCTGAGACAGAATTATGCACATCATTTTCTGCCTGATCGGCTTCACCATTTACAAAAGAAGCATCTGAAGCTTGCGTTTTTGCTTTTGAAGCATTTGTATTATCTACTGTGTTAACTACTGTTTCTGCAGCTTTTTTACAGCTAACAATAATAACAGAACTTATAATGACTAGTCCTGCTATTAAAAGCCATGAAGTTTTTCTGTTCATTTTGATTTAATTTAATTTTTAATAATTTGTGTTTTAAGACCTACACTTATTTGTGAGGTTTAAATACCATACAAACATATTCATTTCGAAAATACTGCTCAAATTTAATGCCAGAATTTAATATTTTTAATATCTGTGCTACAATCTTGTTTTCAAAGTATCTATCATCCTCTTTTTCCAGCTAGAGAATGTTCCTTCCAATATTTGTTTTCTAGCTTCTTTAACCAGCCATAAATAAAAACTAAGATTATGAATACTAGCGATCTGGAGCCCAAGGATTTCATTGGCAACAAATAAATGCCTTAAGTAAGCTTTACTATAATAATTGCTAGTTTCATTATCCATTCCATCATCTATAGCAGAGAAATCGGTGGCCCACTTCTTATTCTTAATGTTGATAATTCCTTTGGTAGTAAATAACATTCCATTGCGTCCATTTCGGGTAGGCATTACACAATCGAACATATCTACACCAAGAGAAATGCCTTCCAGAATATTCCAGGGAGTTCCAACACCCATCAGGTAACGTGGTTTATCTTTGGGTAAAATATCGCAGCATAGTTCGGTAAACTCATACATTGCCTCCTCTGGCTCCCCTACACTAAGTCCTCCAATTGCATTTCCTGAAGCACCTTTTGATGCTATATATTCTGCAGAAGCTGTTCTTAAATCTCTAAACGTACTTCCTTGAACAATTGGAAATAAGTTCTGAGTATAGCCATAATGTTCTGGTTGTTCAGTAAGACGTGCAAAACAACGATCCAGCCATCTATGGGTTAATCTCATACTATCTGATGCATACTTATACTCGCACCCTGCAGGAGGACATTCATCAAATGCCATGATAATGTCGGCACCAATTTTTCTTTGAATATCCATTACAGACTCCGGACTAAATAGATGTCTACTTCCATCAATGTGTGACTGAAATATAACACCTTCTTCTTTTATTTTTCGGTTTGCAGCTAGGGAAAACACCTGGTATCCACCACTATCAGTCAAAATTGGATTGTGCCAACCATTAAATTTGTGAAGTCCACCTGCCTGATAAAGAACATCCGTACCTGGACGTAAGTATAGGTGATAGGTATTACCTAGTATAATCTGCGCTTTAATTTCCTGATTTAATTGATGTTGAGTAACGGCCTTAACACTACCAACTGTTCCCACCGGCATAAATATAGGGGTCTCTATATTTCCGTGATCAGTTGTAATAAATCCAGCCCTAGCTTTGGAATGTTCGTCGGTTTTTAATAAATCAAAATGCAGTTCAGCCATCCTAAATATGTGTTTCTAAAGCCGCAATCTTACAGCTTTTTCATCGTACTAACCTATTAATACTTGTTCTTAAAATAAGAATCAAGCTATTTAGAGATTAATTCAGCTTATATACTAACACTTTAAATGAACCTTTAATGGGTGTTCTAGTGCCGACTACAAAATCTGCTACACTTAAATAAATTTTGTGAGTATATGTATCAAGAGCCATTGTTCTAGCTCTTTTTTGAGTAATGAGGGTCTGTACTACAGCATATTTATCAGCAGATTCTTGCTTAATAATTGTAGTCACACCTTCTCCACAAGAACAATAAACAAGTTTAGTTACAGGGTCATATGTAACCGCATCTACACCACCGCCTATAGGTAAGGTTGCAATTTCATTGCCATTATAATCAATTACGCTCATAGTTTTACTTTCACCCCCAACCGTAAATAGTCTTTTATTAGTTGTATCAATAGCAAGCCCTGAAGGTTCTTTACAATTTGAGAGTTGAAAAGTCTTTATAATTCTCAAATTTTTGCTATCAATCAACTTTATTGAGTTTTTATTTTCTATATTATTAAAGATCAATCCGTGACCATCTGCTGTAGCAAATTCGGGTGCGCCGTCTAAAGTAATAGTACTTATTTCTTTTAAAATATCTACGTCTATTACAGAAATATTGCTACTACCGCCATTAAATGCAAATACTTTATTGGAATAGATATCATATATTATCGCATCAGGTTTCTTACCAGATAGAGGTATAGTTGTTAGTCTTTTGTTTGATTTGATATCAAAGACTATAACTGAGTTTGTTTTGCCATCTGTAATAAATCCTTTACCAATGCTATTTACAATAGTAATGCCATGTACTCCCTGCAAACTATCTATCGTACCTATGAAAGACTCTGTTTTTAAATCTATAATATTTACAGAATTGCCATGGGATACATATAGTTTGTTATTTTGTTGATCTATATAAAGATAGTCGTAACCGCCATCTCCTGGTAAAGCAATAGTTTTATCAAGTGTATAAAGGTTTTTGTCTTGTGCTTTAACCCTAGTGATCAAAGTAAATGTGATACATAAAACAGCAATAAAGAGAATGTGCTTTTTCATAAAATGTAATGAGTTCTGATAAGTTAATAATTACAAATATGTATCTAATATTCTGAAGTAAAGTAGATATTAATGATTGTTTAATAAAAATCATCTTAAGTTAACCATAATTGATAGCATTTTCTAAATAAAATCAATTTGTAATATAGTTTAAATAATATAGATTTATAGTTACAATATAAATATTTGAGCGTATTTATGTGTTAATTTGCCACTATAATTTAAAAAATGCAACTGAATACTGTAATCTTCGACATGGATGGTCTTTTAATAGATAGTGAGCCTTTGTGGCAGGAAGCTGCTGAAGAAATATTTGGTTTATATGGCTTTAAACTTACTACTGAGCAATATGAGACTAGTACAGGTCTTAGAACTAAAGAGTTTGTGGATTATTGGTTTAGAATGTTTAAAGTAGATTTAAACAATTCAGAACTTGCTGAAAAACAAATAATAGAAGTAGTGACCAATAAAATAATGAATAAGGGGCGAATCATGCCCGGTGTAAATTATATTCTCAGTTTTTTTAAAGAAATGAATTTCAAGATTGGTATTGCTTCATCTTCACCAAAAGAGCTCATTAATATTGTAACACAAATGGCTAATATAGAAGATTATATTCATGCGGTATCTTCAGCTCAAGAGTTGCCTTATGGTAAACCGCACCCTCAGGTTTATCTGGATTGCGCAAAAGTTCTACAATCTTCGCCTGAAGAATGTTTATGTTTCGAAGATTCCTTTAATGGGATGATTGCAGCTAAAGCAGCCAAAATGAAGTGTGTTGTTGTCCCTTCAAATCATCAAAGTGGCAATAAAAAGTGGGGGGCAGCAGATTTGCAATTATCCTCATTACAAAACTTCGGAAAATTATTGTATGAAAGTTTAAGGTAAGTATTATTTCAGTACTTTTTTTGCCCCATTAGCCATCAGTGCAACTGCATATCCAGAACAAAGTATTTCGGTGACTTTAAGAATATTGGATCCACTCTTTTCTCCCGATATTCTCAGTAAGATTAATACGATTCCAGATGCAACTAATAAAACACTTGCAGGTATAAAACAATTGAGTGCTGTGCTTTTTTTATTTTTAACACTATATAACCTTAATGCATATACCAACATTAAGCAAATTACAAAACCATATGCATATGCGAAATATGTAAATCCTGAGAAATCTGCTTTAGATTTTATCAAAAATATCACTCCTCCTATATAAACCATTCCTCCAATAATAAAAGGGTCTTTTGATTTAAGCTCTTCATGTCTTGTTAATCTATACATGAAAATAGCAAACAATAAAAACGAAACACCATATAAAGAGTATCCTAAGAAATTAATATTTGTTGTATCGCCAAGATTTAAATAACTACCAACAACATTTACTGTTAATGCTCCGAATATTAACCATTTTGAAGTTGTGTGATGACGTTTATTAAAGTTTAAGGCAAGAAGGAGTACTAAGCTAAGATAAAGCAACCCTTTTAGATAATATCCATTCTCAGATTGAGAATTGGTGCTATCCCAACAGTCTAATAATAAAATAGCCCAATAAACGATTAACCCATGTTTTTTATAAAACTCAATCATAAAATTCAATCTGAAATTTAAGGATAATATTTAGTTAGTTTGCAAGATATTTAAAATACAATTTCAATATAGGTGAACTAATCTGCTACAAATTAAACAGAATTTAATCAATATGACAAACGAAGAGAGAAAATTTATAGATTTCTGGTCTTTTAAACGGGAAAAGAAAAAGACCCTAAAAGATTATTTGAGTGGGGGGACAATCGGTATATTAATCGGAATTGGAACCATCATAAGTTTAGCTTCAGGTTGGTATCAAAGGGCTAATATGGAAGCAGGAGCTAATCTGAATCCTATAATTCTCTTTGTATGTATTGTTGCTATAGCAATTTTCTTAGGCTACTTTCATTACCAGTACACCTGGGATAACAATGAAAAAAGATACTTGCAAATAATGAATAAAGAAAAAAGGAAGACTGATTCTGATATACATCAAAATCAGCCTTCCTGATATTATTTAAAGCCAGCTAAGCTTTTATTTCTTACTTGTTTTTTCTTTCATTTCCTGAACCTTTTTTTGCGTTTCCATTACCTGCGCATAACGCTCCTGCCATTTGCTTTTTGCTTTAGGCTTAGTTCTGGCTTCCTGTAGTTTAGCCAAAATCTGATCGTGATTGATAATATATTTCTGTATGATGAATTGTAATAACAAAGTCAAAGTATTAGAAACAGTATAGTACCAAGTTAATGCCGCTGGTAATCTGTTGAAGAAGAACAGCATCATAAATGGAAATATATAAGGCATGTACTTCATAGCAGGGTTATCCTGCGTAGGAGTAGAACCCATATTATACATAGAGATAGCAAAACTGGTAATAACGGCAGTAATAGTAAATAAACTGATATGATCTCCAAATCCCATTGGTATAGTAAATGGTAATCTAGCTATTACATCATATTGCGATAAATCGTGACTCCATAAAAACGATTGCCCTCTTAGGGATATATTGGAGTTGAAGAAACTATATAATGCAAAGAATATAGGTATCTGTAATAATGCCGGAATACAACCTCCTAAAGGGTTTACGCCTGCCTCTCTAAAGAGTTTCATCTGCTCCATTGCAAAACCTTGCTGATCGGTACCAAACTTCTTCTTTAAACCATCTAACTCGGGCTTTAAAGCTTTCATTTTAGCCCCACTCAAATAACTGGAATAAGTAAGAGGAGAAGTAACTAAACGAATGAAGATTGTCAACAACATAATTACCCATCCGAAATTGGCAACGAGTCCTGCAAAGAAATCAAACACAGGACGTATGATGAACATGTTTATTGGTCGTACAAACGCATATACATCACGGCCAAGGTTGACAATCTTAGCCATTTCTGGTGCCTGTTTCTTTAAAATATTATAATCGTTGGGGCCATAATACATCTGTAAAGGAATAGAAACTGTAGCACCTGCAGGAATCTTCATTTGAAGGTTTGCATCTACTTTACCCAATTTACTGGAAGAATCTACCGCTCTTTTCCATTGTACATTACCATTGGTAAAGCTGTTCTTTGCTATTACGGTAGTATTAAAAAACTGTTGCACCACACTTACCCATTGTACAGGTTTTTCGAACTGGTGATCTGTTTTAGAAGAAATATAGTCAAACTCATTATTCTCTGAGAAACAGATGTTAGTCATCTGACGCTCGTACTGCTGAGATGCTTCTGCCTGATCAGGTACAGACTTCAACATAAAATTTACCTGATTGCCTGTAAACAAACTTCCTGCTCCTTGCACATCAATATTCCAGTCTACAGTATATTCATTTTCTTTCAGAATATAGGTATGGTTTATTGTTCTGCCAGAAGAATCTTTCAGTGAAAACTGAATAGTTTGTTGATCATTATTTTTCACCACAGGATTAGCTGCGAAAAAAAGTTCATCAGTAGTTATTGAAGCAGTATTGCTGGTATTGATAGTATAAGTTAAAAACGCAGTATCGTTGCCCAGCACTACCGGCTTATGGTTATAATCGGTATACGCTTTCAGCTCTACATGTTTTATCCTACCCCCTTTATTGGTAAAAGTTACTTTTATCAATTTATTTTCGATAGTAGTAAGTTCTTCTTTACCAAAAGCAGCTGCTCCACCAAAGTTACCCGAAAAGCCTGCTTTTACACTAGAGTCTTCTTTTGCAATCAATTTTGCATCTACTGGTTTTGCTTTGGTAGCTTCCACTCTGGCAATAGAGTCCTGTACATGTTTCTGCTGACTCATGTAATATTCATTGGTTTTATTTACTTGCCAGAAGTACAAACCAAACAAAATAGCCAGCAACACTATACCGATGACGGTATTCTTATCAAATTTCATTTATAGATTTTTATTGTATAATACTTGTTCTTAATAAAGGGCGCAAATGTAAGGATTGTCTGTTAAGTGAATATAAAACTATGTGATAATGGGTAATATATAGGTTTTGGATGCCTTTTAGTTCAATAAATGAAATCAATACTCATTATATAGATTGACTAAAACGTGTTATTATATCCATCTTCAATTTCAAGATAGACCAAAAATCAATTTTATAACCATCTTCAATTTCAGGATATACCAAAAATCAATTTTTTATGTATCTTCAATTTCAGAATAGACTAAAAATCAATTTTATGCGCATCTTAAATTTCAGGATAGACCAAAAATCAATTTTATAACCATCTTCAATTTCAGGATAGACTAAAAATCAATTTTATAACCAACTAAGAATTATTTATAGACCTAGAAACGTATAGGAGTCTATCTTTTTATTATTTATTGACCTAGGAGCTTGTAAGAGCCTATCATTTTTAAAATTATAGCCCATGTACAATTTACTCCCTATCATTCAATCTTGGTCTTAGCCTTACTTTAGATTTATTAAAAATATTCTGACCTAGATTTGTCCCCTTTCTTATTTCTTTCTGTCTTTCTACCGGCATGTGAATGGTGTCTTTACATTCCTTGCTACAACAACCTTCAAATTCTTTTTTACAGTTTTCGCACTGAATAAACAACAGATGGCAACCATTATTCAAACAATTAGTATGTGTATCGCAAGGTTTGCCACATTGATGGCAACTAGAAATAATATCTTCGGTAATTCTTTCTCCTAATCGCTCATCAAACACAAAATTTTTGCCTATAAATTTGCTCTCCTCTCCTATTTCTTTCAGCTGACGGGCATAGTTTATTATTCCACCTTCCAGATGAAATACGTTTTTAAATCCTTTATGCAGCATAAATGCACTGGCTTTTTCGCAGCGAATACCCCCCGTACAATACATGATAATATTCTTATCCTCCTTCCCTTTCATCATCTCAACCGCTATTGGCAACTGATCTCTGAACGTATCGGAAGGTATTTCAATTGCATTCTCAAAATGCCCAACTTCATACTCGTAATGGTTTCGCATATCAATTACAACCGTATCGCCTTTATCAAGCATTTGGTTCATGGTAGCAGCATCCACATATCGGCCTTTATTAGCCATATCAAAGGAAGGATCAACAATACCATCCGCCACTATTTTATTGCGCAGCTTTACTTTCAATACCCAGAAGCTTTTACCATCATCATCTACAGCTATATTGAGCCTTAAATCTTTTAATCCTTCTGTAGATTCTAGAAAATCTTTAAATGCATTGAAATTAGATTCAGGCACACTTATCTGTGCATTTATTCCTTCCGTAGCAATATATACTCTGCCAAAAACCTTTAGTTCATTTAACTTTTTGTAGAAAAAATCTCTGTAATACTGAGTATCGGGTATAGAATAATACCGATAGAAACTAATGGTAATTCTCTTTTCTGTTTCCTGAAGCATTCGTTGCTTCAACTCCTCATTGTTAATGCGGTTGTGTAGGACTGCCATAAAATTGTTGTTTCTGATAAAGAACTTTATAAAATTCCCTATTCCATTATAAATATGAACCCGCTTGCATGGCGGACGAACAGTGCAATATTAAGAAGTTGATTTTAATTATTCGTTTTGATTTTTTATGCTATTTCACCTCCTGCAATTCTATGAGATGTCTGTAAATACCGGAATCTCTTTTCATTAATTCCTCATGAGTTCCCCTTTCAGCAATATTTCCTTTTTGTAAAACAATTATTTCATTCGCATGTCTTACAGTAGAAAGTCTGTGAGCAATTACTATGCTTGTTCTGTTTTGCATCATATTATTAATGGCATCCTGCACCAGCTTTTCACTTTCGGTATCTAATGCAGAAGTAGCTTCATCCAATATAAGTATCGGTGCATTTTTAAGGATAGCTCTGGCGATTGTAATTCGCTGTTTTTGACCTCCACTAAGTTTCGAACCTCTATCACCTATGTTAGTGTCATAACCCTTTTCCATTTGCAAAATAAAATTATGTGCATTTGCTGCTTTTGCTGCCTTTTCCACTTCTTCTTTATCTGCATTGGTCATACCAAAAGCAATGTTATTGAATATACTATCGTTGAACAATATTGCTTCCTGAGACACTACCGAAATTAATTTTCTTAAATCATATAATTTAAGGTTTCTGATGTCTTGGTTGTTTAGTAATATGGATCCTTTAGATACATCATAAAAACGAGGGACTAAATCGACCAAAGTAGATTTTCCTGCACCACTCATACCCACCAATGCTATTGTTTTCCCTTTTTCAACCTGAAGATTAATATTATCTAAAACCCTTGATTGCTCATTATATGAAAAACCAACATTCCTAAACTCAAGTACACTATCAAATTCTTTTATTGAAACGGGATTTTCCACTTCCTTTATTTCATCATCGGCATCCACAACTCTCAATACTCTTTCCCCTGCGGCTAGTCCTCTTTGAAGATATGAAATAGCTGATGCTATGTTTTTAGCAGGTGCTATTATTTGAAAATAGAAAACAATATAAGTAATAAATGCTGATGCAGTAAGGGCGCTCTTACCAGTCATTATTAAGTTTCCACCATAGATAATTATTACTACAATAACCATTACACCCAATATTTCGGATAGTGGAGAAGCAAGTTCTCGTTGGTTAACAATGCTTTTAGATGTTCTTGCAAACTCATCATTTTCCTTTCTGAATTTATTATCAATAAATTTTTCTGCAGTAAACGATTTAATTATTCTGATACCGGATAATGTTTCCTCTGTTACATTTAGAATTTTTCCCAATAACTCTTGTGTATAGCCTGCTTTTTTTCTTAATTTTCTAGAAATTGAAGATATAAGAAAACCCGAGATAGGGAAAAATATTAGTGTAAAAAAGGTCAATTGCTTAGATAAATAAAACAACATACAAAATGTAGAAATCAACACAAAGGGTTCTCTCATTAGAGTTTGAATAGAACTTACTACAGTTGTTTCTATTTCTACAACATCGCCACTAATTATTGACAGTAAGTTGCCTTTTTTTTCATTATGATAAAAAGTCATTGACTGATTTACATATTGGTGATGTAGTGCTTCTCTTAATTTTCTAAGTAAATTAGTACGCATCCTAGTCAGTACCCTTTGGCTTAAATAGGCAAAAAGGTTTTTAAGAATCACACAAATAACGATGATAATACACACAAAGACTAATACGCCAAACTTTTTGTATTCAATTATATAGTTGTTTAATTCATAATAAAACAAATCTTTAAAATAAGTAATAGAAAAACTAAAGTCGGGTAAATGGTTCTGGACAGGGTAACTGGAATTGTTAAATAAAGCATCAAGCAGTGGTATAACTAATGTAAAATTCAGCAAGTTAAATATTGTATATAAAAGTATATAAACAATATATTCGGGTATATAATGATGATAAGGTTTTGAAAATTGTAACAGCCTAAAAAATGTCTTCATACTATTCTTGCGATAGATTTGATAAGTTTGCAAAGTAATGTAAAAGAAACCTCTGAAAAATTATGTTTTAGGATTCTAACATTTTTAATATAAAATAATGATTAGTATAATTACCGCCATTCATAATGGGCTTGCCTTTAATAAAATATACATGGAGTACCTTAATAAGTACACCTACAATCAATTTGAGTTGATTATTATAGATAATTGTTCTAATGATGGTAGTACAGATTTTTTTAAAAATTCTGGTGCTGTTGTAATAGAAAACAAAGTAAACTACTCCTACCCTGTTTGTCAAAATCAAGGTATTAGAATAGCAAAAGGGGAATATTTATTTTTTTTGAATAATGACATTATTTTATCTCCAGAATGGGATAAAAAACTAATAGAAATAGCCAACCAACATCAAATAGATATCATTTCTGCAAGTGGGGTGGAGAATATGGGAAGTGCAAAGGCCACTCAGACTATTTCCCGAAAATGGAAAAGAACAAAGAATCCATTATCGGTATTTGGATTTTCGGGTTTCAATCTTCGCCTGATGCATAAATTAATGTATGGTAACTGGGAAAGGTTTTGTAATAAATTATTTAACAAATATAAGCATCAAGTGGTAGAAGGTATTGTAGGCAACAATGTGATGATGACCAAAAGGGCAATAGCAATAGTTGGAGAATGGGATGAAAGGTTGCAAATGGCAGATTTCGATTTATTTATGCGAACTAAAAAACGTCATCTGGAGCAGCATGATATTAAACCTTGTCACATTGCAATGGGCGTTTACATTCACCATTTTGTAAGAATGACTATAAAATATGCCGTAAAACCTATTCCCTTTGCTGATAAAAATAATATAATACCTTTACAAGGCAAATGGAGTGCGGAAGAAATTGAAAATCTGCATCCCGACAATGAAACTTTGAGAAAATAATACTATTTAAAATAAATTTACAGTTATGGAAGAAGGTAAAAGACAAAAACAGGTTGCAACAGTATTACAAGAAGAATTGAATGGAATCTTTTTGCGTCTTGGGTTAAATATGCTTGATGGAGGAATGCTATCAATCTCTTCTGTAAAAGTCACACCCGATTTGCTGGAAGCAAGAATATATATAAGCCTATTTCAGGTAAAAGACCCTAAAGCTGCTATGAAGAAACTCGAAGACCGAGCATGGGAAATCAAAAAACATCTTGCTGACAAAATAAAACATCATGTTCGTAGGGTACCAGTAATGCACTACTATCTGGACGATACTCTTGATTATGTATTTAAGATGGAAGAGATCTTCAAGGAGATCAATCCTTCCAAGGAAGTATAACATTTAAGTAGATAGTATGTTATAATATGATATATTTTGCTTTGCTTAAAAGTAATTTTCACCACCAATATTTATAAGTTATCGTACGCCTCCCATTCATTTTTGCCTGGAGATATTTTAAATCCAAAAAGTCTATCAATGCAGTTCAGATAATTGCTTGGATAAGTGCAATTGCCATATTGGTAGGATCGGCTTCTTTACTGGTTGTTCTGAGCGTTTTTAATGGATTTGAAGATATGGTAAAAGGCCTATATGGCGACTTTTATGCAGATTTAAAGATTGCCCCTGCTTACGGCAAAAGAATTACTTTAACTAAGCAACAGATAATACAAATTCAAAGTCTTTCAACCGTTAAGTACTTTAGTCTTGCTGTAGAAGAGAAAGCTGTATTGGTTAATGGAGAGTATCGTGCAACAGTTTCTATAAAAGGGGTAGATGAAAACTATGAGCGTATTTGCGCAATAGACAAACATATTATAAGAGGAAAATTTATATTGGGCAATTCAGAAAAGCCCGCAATAGTGGCTGGAGCTGGCATAGAAAATGCAGTTGGGCTCGACGTTCTTAGTAGTCTTTCTGGGGTTACATTATACTTACCAAACAATAGTGCAAAAACTTCCAGTCTAGAAGAAGCCCTTAATTCTTTTAATGTAATTCCTACAGGCAGTTTTCTTATTCAATCCGAGTTCGATAATAAATATGTATTTACCAATCTTGCTTTTTTAAAATATATGCTCAACTTCGAAGAGAATGAGTATAGTTATGCAGAACTAAATGTAACCAGCAATGCCTCCACTACTCAAGTACAACAGCAGCTTAAAGGCATTCTGGGCAAAAATTATACTGTACTTACCCGTTATCAGCAGAATCAGGGCTTGTTTGCTGTAATGAGTACAGAGAAATGGATTATCTATGGCATATTATCGCTAATACTCATTATTGCATCGTTTAACATGATTGGAGCATTGTCTATGCTTGCTCTAGAAAAACAGAAGGATACCGCTCTATTGAAGGCCATGGGAGCACCTTCCTGGTTTATACGTAATATCTTTTTACTGGAGGGATTAATTCTTGCAACAGTGGGTGCCATTGCAGGTATTGCACTTGGCTCACTGATTTGTTTTATTCAGTTACAGTTTCATGTGATAAAACTTGGAGGAGCTACTTTTCTGACAGATTACTATCCAGTAAAATTTCAGGGAACTGATTTCCTGCTCATATTTGCCACTATCCTTTTCATTGCAATTTCTGCATCCTGGATACCAGCACGTAAAGCAGCATTATTGCAAGTTTCTCTTAAAGGGAATGAATGATGGTTTATGATGTTTAAGTAATATGCCAACTAAAAAATAGTGATATTAAACTTCTTAGTTTACATTTTTAAACTTCATATTTTCTAAGCTGTTTAAATCAATTATTTGATATTACTTATAGTGCACTATCTTGGCTGCAACTTCTTTAAATCTTTTGCTATAGTTTCCGACCATAGCTGAGAATCTGCATCGTTTTGCTCAATATAATCGCTATTACTAATTCTAAACATTTAACTCAAACAGCTTCTTACAATATACCAAAAAAACAAAAATATTGAGTTAGATTTATACCTAATTAAATCAATTTAAATTATAGCACTCTTTCCACAAACAGCTATCAAAAATCATAACTTTCCCTGCCATAATATGATTGTTGTCAGTATTGTCATTTCTTTTATTTACGTCATTTTATTAGTGCTAGCTTTGCATAAAATCTACAAGTATGATCCAGAAAACGGTTGCAGTATTCTGTGGTAGTAGGGAAGGAGATTTTCCTGTGTATACTGCCCATGCTATTCAGTTGGGTAAGCTTTTGGCCCGCAAACAAATGACGATAATTTATGGTGGTGGCAAACGTGGTTTAATGGGTGCATTGTCCGTTACGGCTATGAAACATGGTGGTACAGTAATAGGGGTGATACCAGATTTTTTATTACAGAAAGGACATACCAATACTGATATTACTGAACTAAGGATAGTAAAGGATATGCATGAGCGTAAAAAACTAATGTACGAACTATGCAGTATGGCTATTGTACTTCCTGGTGGTTTAGGTACTATGGATGAACTATTTGAAATGATTACCTGGAACTCTTTAAAGATTCATGATAAAAAGATTATTCTACTCAATTCAGGCAACTATTATCAACCATTAATCAATCTGTTGGATGAAATGCAAAGCAGTATGTTTTTGCACGAAAACTGGAGAGAAAGAATAACCGTAGTAGATTCCCCTGAAAAGATATTTCAGACTGCACCAGTGGCAGCAGCTGCCGTTAAGTAATATCAATATCTATATAAAACAAAGAAGGCTAATCATTAATGATTAGCCTTCTTTTCTTGTAGCGGAGATGGGAGTTGAACCCATGACCTTTGGGTTATGAATCCAACGCTCTAACCACCTGAGCTACCCCGCCAAAAGTCCCTTGTTCCAAGTCTATAAAAGTAAAACTTCTATAATTGGGGTGCAAATATAGAAGTTGTAAATTATAAAGCAAGTATTTTTCCAAACAGTATTAATAAGCCAGCAATTTCGCAATTCGGGTTCTTACCTTTTCGACCGTAGGCAACATGGCTGCTTCCAGTATTTCATTGGTAGGAATAGCAGGCAGATTCATGGCGCCAAGTACTTCTACTTTAGCATCCAGGAAGTGATAGCAACTATTGGAAATTCTTAATGAAAGTGCCTCTGCAAAAGAGTTTGACTGTTGTTCTTCACTTAAAACCAACACTTTTCCATGCTTGTTTACCGATTGAACAATCATCTCATCATCCAGCGGATATAGTGTTCTTAAATCTACTATCTCTACCTGTCCAGGGAAGGTTTTAGCGGCTTCCTTAGCCCAGTAAATTCCTAAACCATAGGTAATGATACAAACAGTTTCACCACTTTTTAACTTATTCTCATCCGCTTTCAACGAAATGGAAGCCTTTCCTAAAGGTAAAATATAGTCTTTAGACGGTTCTACAGTCATTGCTTCGTCCGTACCAGGTACTTTACCCCACTGTATGCCTTTATGTTCCAGTACTACTACCGGATTAGGATCGTAGAAAGCTGCTTTCATTAATCCCTTCATATCAGCCGCATTGGATGGATACACCACCTTAATACCTTTTATATTCAATAAAGTGCTTTCAATACTACCACTGTGATAAGGTCCGCCACCATTCATGGTGCCTACTGGTATACGCAGCAACATCTGTACTGGAAACTTACCATTGGATAAGTAATTGGATTTAGAAACCTCCGATGCCAGTTGATTGATAGCAGGGTATACATAATCGCCATATTGTATTTCTACAATTGGTTTCATTCCAAGTGCTGATAATCCCACAGTCGATCCTACTACATAGGCTTCCTGTGCTGCTGTATTAAATACTCTTTTATCTCCAAATCTTTCTGCCAGTTCAGCAGTTTCTCTGAATATACCACCCAATCTTCTTCCTACATCCTGACCATATAATATTACTTCCTGATGGTCTTCCATTATCTCTTCTATAGCATGGAGTGCAGCCTCTACCATCAATACTTTTTCTCTGTTCTTAGGCTGACGGTCACCTTTTTCCTGCTCTACAGTAGTAGCCAGAAATACATGATCTCCAACTGTATGTGCATCAGGTTCTGCTGCATTAGTAGCTTTAGTAAATGCTTCACTTATTTCCAGTGCTGCATCAGATTCTATCTGATTAATAAGATGCTCTTCATATCCTGCCCCGGTAAGCAATAATCTTAGCTTAGGAATAGGATCATATAAACCATGTTTTAATAAATCTTCTCTGCTTCTGTAATACTCTTTTCTAATAGAATTATTATGGTGTCCTAATAAAGGTACTTTAGCATGAACCAATACAGGCTTGCGTTGTATTCTTGCATAGCTGATAGCAAGGCTCATGGTTTCATAGCTTCTTATAAAGTCGCTACCATCACATTGCATTCTCTTTAATCCCTTAAAACCTTCAGCATATTCATACGCATCCATTGCTCTGAATTCTTCAGCAGCAGCACTCAGGCTCCACTGATTATCCTGAACAAGATATACTATTGGTAATTGTTTTAAAACAGCAAATTGTAATGCTTCACTTACTTCTCCTTCCGTCATTGCACCATCACCCAAAGAACAAACAACAATAGGTGATTCATCATGCGCTCCTTTTTGTAAAAGAGTGGAGTTTATATTTTCTAAATACTGAATACCCTGAGCAATACCAGTAGTCGGAATAGCCTGCATCCCCACAGCCGTACTCTGATGTATAATACCTGGTTTGTCTGGTAAGTTGCAGCTAGGATGACAATAGTAGGAACGACCGCCAGAGAAAGGGTCATCTTTCTTTGCCAGTAATTGCAACATCATGTCATAAGGTTTAAATCCGGATGCAATCATTAAGCTATCATCTCTATAGTAGGGGCTTACCCAGTCTATAGGAGTTAATTGTAGCCCTGTTGCTATCTGGATAGCCTCATGCCCCCTCGATGTGGAATGTACATACTTACATATATCCCTGTGGGATTCGTAAGTCTCGCCCATAGCTTTTGATGTTATCATCAGCTGATAAGCTTTCAGTAATGTTTCACGGTCTAGCATGTGTTTGTCTTTAATGCTGTGATAAATTGGGGATATGAATTATTTGATTTCAACTTCAAACATTTTTTCGTTATTCAGGTAGCCCTTCAGTATATCTCCTACACTGCATTCTCCTGTCCCTGCAGGGGTTCCTGTAAAAATTAAGTCGCCTATATTCAAAGAAAAATATTCAGATATATGTGCTATCAACTGGTCGCAAGGGAAAATCATATCATTGCTATTCCCATTCTGAACAGTCTCATCATTCTTTTCTAAAGAAAAATTGATATTTGATTTCAGCATCTCCTCATGGAAAGGTTGCCATTTGCCTATCAGAGCAGAATTATCCCAGGCTTTAGCTTTCTCCCATGGCAATCCTTTTGCTTTAAGCTCATTCTGTATATCTCTTGCGGTGAAATCTATTCCTAGTGTAACCTGATCTATATATTTATACGCTTGCTTCTTGGATATGTATTTACCATTCTTGCAAACACTCAATACAATCTCTGCTTCGTAATTCAATTCATTGGAAAAGGCGGGATAATAGAATGGAGCTCTGCTGCCAAGAAGTGCGTTCTTGGGTTTCATAAATATTACAGGATCTGTGGGAATCACGTTCCCAAGCTCCCTTGCATGCTCTACATAATTACGTCCAATACAAAAAATCTTCATAAGTATAGAAATTGTATTTGCGTCAATCCGAGTAGGTTTCTAATTAAAACTTTATTGTCTTAACAGTGCCCTACTGCCATTATTGAACAAAATCTCTATACTATAAACTGAAAATCAATCAAATTATTGTGTAAAACTTAAATTATTTACATTTCCCATGGTTTTTTCTAAACCCATAAAGATGAATTGTTCTATGATTTCAGAACATTTTTCTATCTTCTGGTTCACAACGGGTATTTCTTCGTTCCACCAGTTGCCTAGTACAAATTGTACTTGCATTCCTTTAAGGTAATTGCTACCAATACCGAATCTTAGCTTGGGATATTTATCCGTTCCGAGGGTTGCTTGTATATCTTTCAGCCCATTATGTCCGGCATCAGTGCCTGCAGGTCTTAATCTTAGTTTAGTTATTGGAATAGCAAGATCATCTACAATTGTGAGGGTATTTTCAATAGGAATATTTTCTTTATCCATCCAGTATTTAAAAGCTTTGCCACTCAGATTCATATAAGTAGTAGGTTTTATACAAATTATTTTTCTTCCCTTAATAGAGAATTCTGCTTTAAAAGCTAATCGGTCTAAGGAAAAGCTGCCTCCATGTTTTTGGGCAAATACATCTACAACATTAAAACCAATATTATGCCTTGTACGGGCATACTCATCACCAATATTGCCAAGTCCGACTATCAGGTATTTATTCATCCTTTAATATATATAACGCGGCAAATATAATTGTCTGGTGAAGTATATAAATAAGATAATTAAAGTGTATTTTTTTGCTTTACATAATTCTATATAATTGTCGGATTGTTTTTATTCCTATTTTTCCGACCTGATTTGAACCAAATTAATAATTAGAATGAGTTTATTTAAGAAAAAGCCTTTAAGTCATTTAATGACAGAGTCTGAAGATACTGGTCATCATGCACTTAAAAAGACTTTAGGAGCAAGATCGTTAATTGCTTTGGGTATTGGAGCTATTATTGGAGCAGGATTGTTTGTAAGAACTGCAGCTGCAGCTGCTCAGAACGCTGGTCCTTCTGTTACTCTTGGGTTTATTGTTGCTGCTATTGGCTGTGCACTTGCAGGTTTATGCTATGCAGAATTATCTTCTTCAATTCCTATTTCGGGTAGTGCATATACTTATACCTATGCTACTATGGGCGAATTTATGGCATGGATTATCGGTTGGGATTTAGTATTGGAGTATGCAGTAGGTGCTGCTACTGTTGGTATTGCATGGAGTGAATATTTAAACAATCTATTGGTAAATGTGCTGCATTGGAAAGCCATTCCCTACGAATATTGTCACTCTCCATTCGAGATTTCTACTACTGGAATTCATGGATTAATCAATATCCCAGCATTATTTATAGTAGCTATGCTAAGCTTATTGTTGATACGAGGTACCAAAGAATCTGCTTTTGTAAATGGGATAATAGTAATTACTAAAGTGTCCATCGTAATTCTGATTATAATCTTTGGCTGGACTTACATTAATCCTGCAAATCACTTGCCTTATATTCCTGAACCAGGTACTTATACAGATCATCAGGGTCTGAGTCATAACTATGGTGGTATCATGGGTATCCTTGGAGCAGCAGGGGTGGTGTTCTTTGCTTTTATTGGATTCGATGCAGTAAGTACAGCAGCTCAGGAGACAAAGAATCCTAAGAAAGATATGCCTTTGGGTATTTTAGGGTCTTTAGCTATCTGTACAGTTTTGTATATTCTTTTTGCACATGTTTTAACAGGGTTGGCTCCAGTGGAGTTCTTCAGAACAACAGGTAAAGAAGCTTCTGTAGTAGCAGCTATTAATACTTTTATGCCAGGATATGCTTGGTTGGGTAAATTAGTAACAGTAGCTATTTTGGCTGGGTTCTCTTCTGTAATATTAGTAATGTTATTAGGACAAAGCCGTGTGTTTTATTCTATGAGCCGCGATGGGCTTTTACCAAAAGTATTCAGTCAAGTGCATCCAAAATATAGAACACCGTATAAAGCAAATTTGATAATCCTATTATTAGTTGGGGCTTTTGCAGCTTTTATTCCTGGCGATGTTGTGGGCGATATGACTAGTATAGGTACGCTGTTTGCATTTATATTAGTATGTATTGCAGTGATAATACTTAGAAAAACGGAACCTGATTTGCCTAGACAGTTTAAAACGCCTTTAGTACCAGTTGTACCTATCTTAGGTATTTTGGTTTGTGCTGCCATGATCTTTGGTTTAGGCTGGCCTAATTGGGTAAGATTATTTGGCTGGTTGGCTATTGGTTTTGTTATTTACTTCACCTACAGTAAGAAAAATAGCAAGCTAAGACAATAGTAATAAAATACAGTACACAGTATTCTTATAGAAGTACCTAGATTATATAAGGGGTGAATTACAAATAGTAATTCACCCCTTATTATTTAAAATCCTATTTGTATTAATCTTTCTCACTCCACCTTCCAGTCCCCAAAAATATTCTTCAAAGTATACTTGTCAGCTTCTTCTTTTGTCAATTGCTTAACCCATGAAGGTCTTTGTAAAATATTAGCTCCTGGTCCGTAATTATTATACTCTGCGTATCTAGCTGTCTTTTCATTCGCAGGATTCTTCCAGTTATTCCATCCTTCAGGTACTATATGTTTGCCAATATTACAATGTAGATATGTAACGCTTGCAAAAGGTTGCCATGGTCTTCCCAGCGAAACTTTATTTAATCCAGTATCAGCAGTTAAATTACAATCAAAAAACACAAAGCCATAAGGTAATTCTCTAGGAGTAGATGCAGCAGTAACATGCGAATTTTTCTTACTATGAATTTGACAATTTTTAAAGACAGCAGTTGCTGGTCCAAATATAAAATCGGTAGTGCCTTCAATATAACAATCCTTATAATATTGTTTAGAGGAGGGGCCACTACAAAATAGTACATCCTGAAAGCCCAGCATCTTACAATTTATAAACTTAGCCCTATCACCATAAACAAAAATAGCAACTGCTTGTCCGGCTTTAAAACCTGCATTGTTCTCAAACGAAATGTTTTCTGCAAAAAAATCATTTGCATAGATAAACACAGAGGCGGAAGTCCAGGTATTGATAGTATCTCCATTTACCAGTTTTATTCCCGCATGGTCATTATAGGTTAGTATCGTACTATCTTTATTTTCCCCTACAAGGTGTACAAAATTTTTTCGGGTATCTAGTATCAGTTTCTCTTTATAAATACCTTTCCTAACAGATATTGTAATCCAATCTTTATTATCGGTAGGAATACTATTAAATGCCTCTTGAACTGTTTTGTAATTCCCATCCCCATTTTTACTGACAATAATTGTTATTTTTTTAGCATTTAAACTACCTAATAAAAATAATATCTGGAAAATAAAGAAGAGCTTTCGCATATTTAAAATAATTATTGAAACAAAATTAATAGCTTTTAATTTGACTGATTAAATATTGCCATATTTTGTTGAATTTTAAAATGAGGTAAATATTTTTCTTAAGCATGCTAATGCTAAAAGTGTTTTAGTAAGTATTATATTGCTGAATAATAATGTGGTATTAACTATTATTGATCTAGCGGTAAGCTTTCATAGGAAGAAATATAAAAGCAAGAGTCCTTTTTGGTTTATGGGAATGTAAGAACGTATTAATATTAAAGGAGGGGAATTTGAAATTAATTCTGTTATGGAAGAATGAACAACCCTTAAAGTATCTATTCCTATTGCTTAGTTATTTATGATTATGTATTGATTTTCAAATCTTCAAATTTGTATTCATTAATCCGAAAACGCGTAAATCAGTTAATTAATTTCATATATCAAAGCTCTTACGATGGTATTTACACAACCCATACTCTACTATCGCATTCCTATGTTTCAACGTGCCATAACCCTTATTTTGTTTCCAGTGATAGTATGGGTATTCTTCATGCAGTTTTAGCATAAATTCATCTCGGTATGTTTTAGCCAATATACTTGCAGCAGCTATACTGGCATAGGTAGCATCTCCTTTAATTACACATTGATGAGGCACAAAGTTGTAAGGGATAAAACGATTTCCATCTATCAATAAATATTCAGGTATTATACTCAGCTGGTCTATTGCAAGATGCATCGACTTAATTGCAGCATTTAAAATATTAATCTCATCTATTACGATTTCATCCAATGAAGCTACTCCATAACTGATGGCTTCTTTTTCAATTACTGTTCTTAGTAAATTTCTTTCCTTTTCTTTTAGCTGCTTGCTATCATTCAAAAGTGGATGATAAAAGTTTTTAGGTAAGATAACGGCAGCTGCAAATACTGGGCCCGCATAGCATCCTCTGCCTGCTTCATCACAACCTGCTTCTACTAAATGTTTATGAAAATATGTTTTAAGCATAATTCAGCTAAGGTAATGTGAACAAATAAAAACGAACAAAACAATTGGTACAATATCTTTGTTTTAACGAACAAAGGTACAAATGAAGGATAATATTAATACTGCTAATAAAGCAGTAGGCCGTTGGATTCTGATAGGAATTGGCATGTTGCTGATACAGGTTTTATTAGGTGGCGTTACAAGGCTTACCGGTTCAGGGTTATCCATTACCGAATGGAAGCCTATTATGGGTGCAATACCGCCTACTAATGAACAGGAATGGATGTATAGCTTTATGCAATATCAGAAAATTGCACAGTACAAGTATATCAACACGCATTTTACCTTATCCGATTTTAAATTCATCTTTTTCTGGGAATGGTTTCATAGGCTTTGGGCTCGTATGATTGCCATTGTTTTTATCATCCCTTTTATATCCTTTCTATTACGAGGATATATTAAAAAATGGATGGTACGTCCTTTACTTACTTTGTTTGTTTTAGGCGGATTACAAGGCCTTATTGGTTGGATAATGGTAAAGAGTGGTCTAAATGATGAAAATATTTATGTGAACCACATTAAGTTAGCAATTCACTTTGTGTCGGCTATGATATTGATTGCTTTTGCTTTGCACTTTGCATTAAAAATGTTCATCCCCAATACAAGCAAACTAGCTAATGTCTCTTTACGAAAGTGGACAATGGTTATAGCTGAAATTACAATTCTTCAATTAGTTTATGGAGGTTTTATGTCTGGACTAAAAGCAGCAGCTGCTGCTCCTACATGGCCTGACATTAATGGCATGATGTTCCCCGATATAATTTTCAAACACGGGATAAAAGATGGTTTATTCTTCAATCCAATAGGGGTACATTTCATACATCGTACACTTGCATACATAGTCGCCACTGCCATTGTTATTTGGTGGTTAAATGCAAGGAAATTAATTAATCAGAAAGGCATTGTAAAAAAGATAATAAACCTCCCTTTCATACTAGTAATAGTACAGGTATTGTTGGGAATATGCAGTGTAATGCTAAGCCCTAAGATTGTAGCAGGCAGTTTTGGAGTATTCGAATGGTTCGCTTTATTCCATCAGCTTAATGGCATGATGCTATTCCTCTCCCTTATAGCCGCTTGGTACATAATGGGTAATAAGAAATAGAATATATTGTTTAAATGTTGAATGTTGAATTAATTTAAAATGCTGCATTCAACATTATATACCTTTCCCCTGTATTCCTATTTGCCTTGTCATATATTCTCCTGACTCCTATCTCCTGTCTACTGTATTTCTTTGTGTCTCCGTGCCTTTTATGCATTCCTCATTGCCTCGTTGCCTACTTGCCTTGTATTAAATATCATTACATTTGCCCTCCTGGTAAAATTCTCATTAGTTGCAACTAATCATGGCACTATTTGTTTTTACAGCGTTATAGAAGAAAGAGAAACGATTATGCAGACAGATTTTTTAGTAATAGGAAGTGGTATAGCTGGGTTAACTTATGCTTTAAAAATAGCAAACCAGTATCCCGATAAAAAAGTTTTAGTAATTACTAAGACCGATGCTGAAGAAACCAATACCAAATATGCTCAGGGTGGAATAGCTGGTGTATGGGACGAAGAAAAAGATAGTTTCGATAAACATATTGAAGATACTTTAATCGCTGGAGATGGCTTATGCAATAAAGATATTGTAGAGATAGTAGTAAAAGAAGGTCCTTCTCGTATTAAAGAACTTATTGATATTGGCACCAACTTCGATATCAAAGAAAATGGAGAATATGCCCTTGGTAAAGAAGGCGGACATAGCGAAAACAGAATCTTACACCATAAAGATATTACTGGTCAGGAAATGGAGCGTGCCATGCTGGAGCGTGTGGCCAATACTACCAATATTATCCTCAACAATCACTGTTATGTGGTAGATATTATTACCCAGCATCACCTCGGTTTTCTGGTTACCAAATCTACTACCGATATCACTTGTTATGGGGTGTATGTACTGGATCTTCATACCAATAAAATAGAAAAAATATTGTCGGAATATATCCTGTTTGCTACCGGCGGTTGCGGACAGGTGTACCGCACTACTACCAATCCCCGTGTGGCTACAGGCGATGGTATTGCTATGGTGTATCGTGCCAAAGGAAGGATAGAAAATATGGAGTTTGTTCAGTTTCATCCTACCGCTTTATTTGAACCTGGCGTATCGCCTTCTTTCCTTATTACCGAAGCCGTTCGTGGCGATGGCGGTATACTTCGCAATAGCAAAGGCGAAGCATTTATGGAGCAGTATGATTCCCGCAAAGACCTTGCCCCACGTGATATTGTAGCACGCGCTATCGATAATGAAATGAAGAAAGCAGGAACCTCGCATGTGTACCTCGATTGTCGTCATATGGGCAGGGAAGCTTTCATTCATCACTTTCCCAATATCTACGAAAAGTGCCTCAGTATTGGTATCGATGTTATGAAACAGATGATACCCGTAGCACCAGCTGCTCACTATAGTTGTGGTGGTATTAAAACCGATGAGTGGGGACGTACTTCTATCAAGAATTTATATGCCTGTGGCGAATGTTCCAGCACAGGGCTACATGGTGCCAATCGCCTTGCCAGCAATAGTTTGCTCGAAGCAATGGTGTTTGCCAATAGAATATTTCAGGATACTGTCAATAGAGTTTCCGATATAAATAATGAACGTCATAATACCACTATTTTTGATACTATCCCCGATTGGATTGCCAAAGGAACAGGCGAACCCAAAGAGATGATTCTTATTACGCAGAGCCTGAAAGAACTTCAACTAATAATGAGCGATTATGTAGGAATAGTTCGTAGCGATGTACGTTTGCGCAGAGCTATGAAAAGATTGGATTTGTTGTACGAAGAAACTGAAGCGTTATACCGTTCTACCAAAGTATCTCCTCAACTATGCGAACTAAGAAATCTGATTACTGTAGGATACCTGATAGTAAAAGGAGCCGAGTTTAGAAAAGAAACAAGAGGATTACATTTTAATACCGATCACCCAAATAAATCGGAGCTTATGCAGAATATAATTTTATAATGCATCATAAGAAGTGCTAGTTAAATTTGCTTTTTAACGAACTAAGTTATCTTGAAATTGAATGATTTCTATCAAAATATGAATAAAATTTAATAGTGATTGGCTGTGTAAAATGAACACTTTAAAGGTTATTCTATAAGTTTTAACCTGCTTTTTGAGGCTAATTGGCTCTAAGGGACTAAATTCGCCACCCAATAACAATAATTATTACCAATCGATAAAAAACAATCAATTATTATGGCATACGATGTAGTAGTGATAGGTAGCGGTCCTGGAGGATATCCAGCGGCAATAAGAGCTTCTCAACTTGGTTTTAAAGTTGCAGTGATAGAAAAAGAAAGTCTTGGTGGTATCTGCCTCAACTGGGGTTGTATTCCTACCAAAGCGCTTTTAAAAAGTGCTCAGGTGTATGAATACATGAAACATAGTGCCGACTATGGCATTAATGCTACTGGTGTTCAGGCCGACTTTGGTGCAGTAATTAAACGTAGCCGTGGTGTTGCCGATAAGATGAGTAAGGGTGTTACCTTCCTGATGAAGAAGAATAAGATTGATGTGATAATGGGCTATGGTAAAATAGCATCGAAAGGTAAAGTAGAGGTAACTGCTGCTGACGGATCGAAACAAATAATAGATGCTAAATTTATTGTAATAGCTACTGGCGGTCGTAGCCGTGAATTGCCTAACCTGAAACAGGATGGTAAAAAGGTAATTGGTTACAGAGAAGCAATGGTATTGCCTACTCAACCTAAGAGCATGATTATTGTAGGTAGTGGTGCAATAGGTGTTGAGTTCGCTTATGTATACAACAGCATGGGTACTAAAGTAACTATTGTAGAATTCCTTCCAAGAATAGTGCCTGTTGAAGATGAAGAAATCAGTAAAGAACTGGAAAAACAATATAAGAAACAAGGTATTGACATTATGACCAACTCATCGGTGGAGAGTGTAGATACTAGTGGTGATGGTGTGAAAGCAGTTGTGAAAAAACAAGATGGAAGTACCATAACCTTAGAAGCTGATATCGTATTGAGCGCTGTAGGGGTGGTAGCTAATATAGAAAATATTGGTCTGGAACAAAACGGAATCAAAGCTGAGAAAGGCAAGATAATTGTAGATAAATACCAACAAACATCTGTAGCTGGAATTTATGCTATTGGAGATTGTAGTCCAGGTCAGGCATTGGCACACGTAGCTGCTAAAGAAGGTATTAATGCTGCTGAGCATATGGCTTACTTAGAGAAAAAACATCATCACCTTCCCGATACAATCGATTATAACAATGTTCCTGGATGCACTTATTGTACGCCTGAGATAGCAAGTATTGGTTATACCGAGAAAGCTGCTAAGGATGCTGGTTACGATATTAAAGTAGGTAAGTTCCCATTTGTAGCGAGTGGTAAAGCTAGTGCTGCAGGCGCTACAGAAGGTTTTGTAAAAGTAATCTTCGATGCTAAATATGGTGAGTTCCTTGGAGCACACATGATTGGTGCTAACGTAACAGAAATGATTGCAGAGGTATCGGTAGCAAGAAAGCTGGAAACAACGGCTCATGAAATACTAAATGCTATTCACCCTCACCCAACAATGAGTGAAGGAATTAAAGAAGCTACTGCTGCTGCATACGGGGAAGCGATAGACATTTAATCAACTAATTTGCTGAATTGCTATTTAGCTAATTAATAACTTTTTGATAATTATACCGATTAAGGGGCTGTTCGAAAGAACAGCCTTCTTTTTTGCGCAAAACAATTGTTTATTGTTAAGTACAAATAAAGATTTAAGAAAATATCTTCTCAAAGTGCCTTGATGGAGTATTATATTATTGATTTAAAATTTCCAGGATTTAACCAAGATTACGCATTAGCGTTCGTTATGAAGGTTACAAATCAAGCAAACGCTTGTGTTTTAAGTATTTGAAAACGGTAATAGAATTCTAATGCATAATTTGGGTTTAAGCGTATTGAGTATAAAAACAGAAATAAACAATTAGAAACAAAAAATAATACCAATTAATCTAATAATAAGCCGATTTGTCTAACCTAAAAACTTTATTCAAAAGGTCACTTCATTTAAGATTTTGTCTCATAGCCGACAGGCTCTGTTCATACACCACCACTGCACCCGCTCCTTGTCTCTCCCACTAAAGTGGGCTCAACATTTTGGCATACGCCAAAACCGGACCGGCTGATGTGGCTTGTGTATGAACGGGTGAATAAGCGGATA
>Ga0208259_1000062_pt1 | contig 41232 bp, 44 predicted proteins | sample CryBogCBH22May08_FD_184618 | JGI IMG/M metagenome (GOLD analysis project Ga0208259, IMG submission 184618) | Freshwater microbial communities from Crystal Bog, Wisconsin, USA - CBH22May08 (SPAdes) | ecosystem: Environmental > Aquatic > Freshwater > Lake | place: Crystal Bog, Wisconsin, USA... | reverse complement strand
GTGCCTGCTCTTTAAAGTCTTCAGAATACTTTGTATACGTTTTCATCTCTAATCTCAAATTTTATTTTCTTTAAAAATTTGAGGCGACAACTATTCTGACGCAGGGGGTCACCACTATCAGCCGTATGCAATTATGGACACAGCCACTCTGGCTACTGCTATTGCTGGCACCCTATTTCGGTATCGTATTGCACGAACCTGACGCACTGCTGACCCTCAAAGCTTATTTTGCGATTGCCAGCAGCGGTCAAGATTTTGACTGGCTATTGTGTGGCAGTGCCACCACGATTGCCTTTTCTATGGTGGCGCAGATAGGCGAACAAGTTGATTTTCTACGTTTTATGCCTGAAAAAAACGCTGCCAACCGCAACCGGTGGTGGGCCGCTGTGATTTGTGCGGGCCCAGGCTGGATTATCTTCGGCATGGCACGGCAATTGGCCGGTGCATTATTGGCACACTTGGCCATCCGCCATGGCATTGATCTGGCCCATGCCCACGAACCGACCCAGATGTATTTGATTGCCTACAACCAGTTATTGAGCAACCCCGAACTGGCTTTAGCCATCACCACTTTGTTTGTGGTGCTTAGCCAAATAAAAATTAATGTCACCAATGCTTATGCCGGTTCTTTGGCGTGGTCAAATTTTTTCTCGCGCATCACCCACAGCCACCCGGGCAGGGTTGTTTGGCTGCTGTTTAATGTACTGATTGCATTGTTGTTGATGGAACTCGGAGTGTTTAATGCTTTGGAAAAGGTGTTAGGCTTGTTTTCTAATATGTCGATAGCTTGGATCAGTGCCATTGCCGCAGACCTGATGATTAACAAACCACTAGGCTTAAGCCCTGGACTAATCGAATTTAAAAGGGCTTACCTGCCCGACCTGAACCCGGTGGGGATTGTCGCTTCGTTGACGGCATCGGTTTTGGCAATACTGGCTTATATCGGCATTTTTGGTGTTTATGCCCAAGCTTTTTCTGCATTTATTGCCTTGACATTGGCTTTTGTGTTGGTGCCGGTTATTGCCTGGCTTACCCGTAGCCGCCATTATCTGGCTAGGGATAGGGACTTAAATAACCATGCCAGCCATAGCCAATGTTGCATTTGCGAAAACGAATTTGAGCAAGAAGATATAGCCTACTGCCCTGCCTATAATGGCAGCATCTGTTCCTTATGCTGCACATTGGATGCCCGTTGCTTAGATGCTTGCAAACAAGGCTCCCGACTGGACGATTATCTGGAAACAGTGGCTCGACGGGCGCTGCCCAACTGGCTGTCAATGTCTACCAAGCTAAGGCTATTAAGGTTTTTCCTGTTATTTATGTTTTTGTCGGCACTGACCAATATTTTTATCGGCATCATTTATTACCAAGACTTATTGACAGCGGAAAAATACTTGCCGACCTTTGATTTATTATTGGCGAATTTTGTCAAAGTATTCACTTCCTTAATGGTCTTTGTTGGTTTATGCACTTGGTGGCTAATTTTAAATGACGAAAGCCGACGCGTGGCACAGGAAGAAACCCGCAAACAAACCCAATTGCTGTTGACAGAAATCGACGAACATAAAAAAACTGATATTAAGCTGCAACAAACATTGGCAATGGCCGACACTGCAAATACTGCTAAGAGCCGATTTTTAAGCAATATGAGCCATGAAATCCGTTCGCCATTAAACAGCATCATCGGTTATGCACATATCCTCCATAAAGACCCGACCATACCCGAACACCGCAAACAAGCCGTGGAAACGCTAAAACGCAGTAGTGAACATTTGTCTTCACTGATTGAAGATATTTTGGATATCGCCCGTATTGAAGCCCGCCGTTTTGAACTTAAATACGAACCCATTAACTTTGCAAACTTTATCCAACACTTGGTTTTTATATTCAAAACCCAAGCGGAAGAAAAAGGCTTGCAGTTTAATTGTTATATTGCACATACACTGCCGCAACGGGTTCGTGGTGACGAGAAAAGGGTTGGACAAATCTTAATCAACCTACTTGGCAATGCCGTCAAATTCACACAATCAGGAGAAATAGACTTCCGCATTGGCTACAGCAGCGGCGTAGCCAATTTTGTCATCAGCGACACTGGCCCAGGCATTGACGAGGAGCAACTGGAAACCATCTTCCAACCTTTTATCCGCCTTAACACCCTGACCGGCAATGCCAATACCGGCAGCGGTTTAGGCTTGACTATCAGCAAAATATTGGCCGACATAATGGGCGGTGAACTTACCGTCAAAAGCTCATTAGGGCAGGGTTCAAACTTTACCGTAAGGTTGCTGTTGCCCAGTTTGCCAGCGGACAGTGAAGCGCTCCCCGAACAACAGATCATCGGTTATCAGGGCAATCGGAAAAAATTATTGGTTGTCGATGACCAAGCCGACCACCGGCAAATTATCCTCGATATTTTAGAGCCACTGGGTTTTTATTTGTACGAAGCCTGTTCTGGCGAAGATTGCCTGGATAAAATTGCCGAAGCGTCCCCCGACTTGATTCTATTGGATTTGTCAATGGGTGGTATCAATGGCACGGAAACCGCCCTGCAACTGCGCCAACAAAACCACTCCATGCCTATTGTGGTGCTTAGCGCGAATGCCTATGCGAGCGATCGCCTCAGTGCGGTCAATGCCGGTTGCAATGACTTTCTGAGCAAACCTATCCAAGTAGATGAATTATTGCGTAAACTCAAGCTGCATCTTGGCTTGGTATGGATTAGCCAAGATGACCCGAACGCTCTGGCCGCACTAAGTTCGGATGCATTTGACCGACAATTGCCACAACCGATTATTGATGAGTTGGTAAATTTTGTGCGCATCGGTGACCTGCATGGGCTAAACAAACGTATTGACGAGCTGGGGCCACTCAATGCCGAATACCGTCCAATTTTGCAAAAAATAAAAACCTTGGCTGGTGAATTTCGCCTTGGGGAAATCCGTAAACAATTAGGTATGTAGTGCTGTCAATAAACCTAGCCAATGACTGGAGACACTATCAATGACCCTAGAGCAACACAGCCATAGCACCGTGATGATTGTGGATGATACGCCCGGCAATCTGGCATTGTTGTCGGACACGCTGACTGAAGCCGATTATCGGGTTTTAGTTGCCACTGACGGACTATCCGCCATTGAACAAATACGCTACCTAAAGCCCGACATAATTTTGCTTGATGTCATGATGCCCGGGATAGATGGCTTTGAGACCTGCCGCCGCCTTAAGTCCAACCCCGACACCGCCAACATTCCGGTATTGTTTATGACCGGATTGAGCGAGTTGGATAATTTGCTGCGCGGTTTTGGCGAAGGGGCACAAGATTATATTGTTAAGCCTATCCGCCCCCCTGAAGTGCTGGCCCGCATTGCCGCACATCTCACCCAAGCAAGAACATTCCAGCGCGTTGAAAATGCCTTGCAGCAGGTCAATTTTTCGGCGGTCAGCATCAATTCTGCAAGCCGAATTATCTGGCTGACACCCACCGCAAAACAATGGCTGAATGATTTCGCCCAACAAAATGGCGAATCTGGCGCGACCGAATTAGGCGATTGGCTACCTACGCCCCTGGCCAACTGGGCCAATGGCGCTATCAAATCTGCCGCACAAGCCGGACAAGACAGCTATGCCGATTACAGCAACAAGTTTGGCTTTTCAGCAAAAATAGCTTTGTCGCCACATGGCGGCGAGTACTTGTTGTTATTGCAAAAGTCTTCTAGCGAATGGGACTTGGAAGCATTAAGAAGCTCCTTGGGGCTGACTCTGCGGGAAGCGGAAATTTTAATGTGGATTTCGCGAGGTAAAACCAATAAGGAAATTGGCATGATTTTGGATACCAGCCCTAGGACGGTGAACAAGCACTTGGAGCATATTTTTGAAAAACTGGGCGTAGTTACCAGGGCCGCTGCGGTTACGTTGGTGTTGCAACAATCCAGCGGCCATTTGAACTAAGTGGGCAGGCTGTTATTGCTAAGCCCCCGGCGTTTATTTTCACGTTGCATAAAACTATAAAGCCCTTCCACTTTTTCACGCGCCCACGGCGTTTTGCGCAAAAACTTTAGGCTAGAGGTAACGCTGGGGTCTGTGCTAAAACAGCGTATCGGAATCCGTAGCGCCAATTCCTCCCAACCGTAATGGGCAACCAGCTCGGTTACAATAGTCTGTAAAGTGATGCCGTGCAAAGGATTATGGCGTTGGCCTGCAAGTTTAGGCAAGGTGCTATCTTCTGAGTTTTGGGTCATAGGGGCAATTCAAAAAATGGGGGGGCATTCAGATTAAGCATTTGGATAATATAAAAAACACTGCCGGATGACGGCCTGCAAACTAGCCAGATCATCAGCGACTGGGCAGGGTTGCCGCCTTGATGTCTTTTGCTTGCGTACTCTTATCGCTCCGTTTGTGGAAATAAATGCGGTATCCGTAGCCGTAATGAATGAAATACCTTGCCCAACACATGACACGTCTCCAGCATAACCAATGCCAAGGCGGTTAAGCAGCGGGGTAAATCGATTGATTCAATACACTAAAGCTTCTCAGTGACTAAACTGTAATGCTTCACCCGAAGACGGTCAAGCACTAAATCTAACAACTTGGGTGATGGGTGTGTAGTTGTAAACTAGGCATAGAAGCAGGCTTAGGAAGCCTCATTGTCTGGCTGCACTATCGTTTCTGGCGAAAATTGTAAGATGGATTCGCGCCAGCAATCCACCATTTCTGAGTCTAAGTTGTTCATTAGGCACAGCGGTTTTCTAAGGACTGTTCGGCTTTTGTATGATATATTATCCCAATAAGTCAAATGAAACCCGCCGCCCGATGGCACTTTTGAAGTTTGGTTTTTTCAAGGTTCGGCGGTTTCGTTTAAGCCCGCAGACGCAGCACTTTCCTTACTGTAACGTTGGGCATCAAACAGGGGGGGGCGCTCATGATGGTCTTTACTACTCTCTTCATCGCCGTCATCATTATTACTGCGTTTTACTTCATAGTAATACGCTTCGTGCCATGGCCTAGCCTCGCGTACTTGCTTATCATTGCAGTGGGCTTGACCTGCATGCTTGGAGGCGTTCATTTCGCCTACATAGGTATAGAAATCGCTGGCTTAGGAAGCCTCATTGTCTGGCTGCACTATCGTTTCTGGCGAAAATTGTAAGATGGATTCGCGCTAGCAATCCACCAATTCTGAGTCTAAGATGCCGGGACGGTGATGCACAAGCTGAACCACCGTCCTAGAAAAACACTGAGCTACAAAACACCCCATGAGGTCTTTTTTGCTGTAGCCGCCTAGAAACCGCATAATGCCTAGTATTGCACTTCGGAGTTGAATCCATGTTTCGCAAAAATAGCGACTGTCCGCAGTATTCCTTGAAATGGAGCGGGGCATTTAAGCTCCCGCCCCCATAACATAACAAAGCATTTACACCCGCAATAACGCCTTGGCCATACGTTCGGACAATTGTTCTTCAACAAATTGTGGTTCGTTGGGCGGGTATAGTTCAACTTCATCCAGTTCAAATCCGTATTCTTTGCCTAGGGTAATCAGTTCCCTGATTTTCTGTACAGCCAGCAGTTTTTCTTTCAGTTCAGGGTCTGTTTTGGCCTGTTCGGAAAAGGCTTTTATTTGGGCGATAGCCATGATGTTGCTCCTTTTTTTAGTGCTTTGCGTGTTGGCAAAAGCGGTTAATGAAAATATTGTTAACTGATGTTATGCAGTGCGTTGGCTGTGCGTAGTTGAAGCCCCTTGTCTTTGGTTGCACTCGCCCTTCAACTCCGCCCATGTGCCGTGCTGCTTGCCTAAATACTATACGGTGATGCAATCCAATCGTTCAGGATGGCGGCATCCCGTTCAGGTAAGTACGAAAATTCCCCGCGCAAATCTTTATAAACAGCAACGCCGCAATGGGCTGTTACACCTATGCCTTTGAGCAGGTAAAAAAACCAAGCCATCGGATAACCGGCTTGGCGGTCAAAACGGGTCAGCAGGTTGTGCAGTGGCAGCCCTTTTTTGCCCTGTAAGTCGTCCAATTGTGCAATATTCTTGGTTTGGGTGTTGATCAGTTCCACGTTGATTTGCTGTTCGCCAAAACGGCCGGTATGGCGGAACGGGCGGACAATCCAATCTTCCGAAAGGGCTTTTTTTTGTCCCGCGCTGCTACGGTTCCAATCGTCCATAAAGCGTTGCACTGGGTGGCGGTCGGGATGATGCTCATTAAGCTCCGCCATAAACACCGCCACGTCGGTTTTGCGCCGATAGGCATAGCGTGCCGTGCCAATATTGAAGGGGTCGATACATTCTGGGTCGAGCGGGTCGATGAACTCTTCCAAATCTTCTGGTGGCTGCTTGGGGTTGACCAGTAGGCGGTCGGACACTTCGCGGATTTTGTCGATGTCCAGTTGTATGAAGTCTTCCGCATTGCAACCGATTTGAATGACAAAATGCAAAGTGTTACCGGTTTGCCGCGTGGCGATCAGTTGTTGTGCTTGGGTGTGGTCAATCAGGGCTTGCAGGTCTTTGCCGCAGCCAATATAAGTACGTTCGGCCCATTCCACCAAATCATTGGCGATACGGTTGCCATGCATATCCACAATACCACCCAACCGATACCATTCGCTGCCGGTACGCGCCAAACGCACCGGATACTCAGGTATTAGGGCTTGTATTTTTGCCAGCAAGGCCTCGTTGCCAGCTGCTGGCACGGTGGTTTTGCACAGCTTGGCCAATTGCTGACCGTCCAGGGCTGTAGTATTGGCGCAGTGTTGCGTAGATGAGCTTGCCATTATTAGGTGTCCGGTGTCTGTAGTGAGCTGGCGAGACGAGCCACAACCGCTGCCTGCACGTCCGGTTCTGGATCATCGGGAAAGCTGCGTAACGCGTCGGCTGGCACACGTTGCACGGCGGTGTAACGCACTACCCAGTCGGGGTCGTGCAATAGGGCAACGGCTTCGTCGGGGTCAATCCGTTCGGCAATAATCCGCCGCACTTCAGGGGCTTCGTCATGTGCCATTAATGCCAAGCTAACTTCCGGCAAGCGTTCGGCGACAATTTTACGCACCGCCATGTCACGATCACGGATCAGGCGGAACAAGCGGCCTTGTGGTAATCGTCGGGCAACGGTGAGGCGTACGATATAGTCGGCATCGTCTGCCAGTTGTTCCAGTTGCTCGGCTGGGATGCGGTCAGCCACGGTCATGCGCACTTCACGGTCGGCGTCGTTGATAAGCGTACTCAGTTGCGTAGCAGGCAAGCGGTAGACCACGGCGCGGCGCACCACTTCATCTTCATCGTTGACCAGCTCCAATAGGGCTTTTTGCGGCGCGTAACGCACGGCAATAGCCCGCCGCTCCCAGAACGGGTCATGCAGATAATGTTCTGCGTAGGCGGGGTTAATGCGTAAAAATCTGTCTATTTGCCGTCCACTGGTGGCAGTGATGCAGGTGTCGCCGGGCATACAACGCCCCATCAGCAAGGTTTTGCCGCGAAAAGGACACTGGCTGCAATCGGCAATAGGCAGGGTGACAGAGTTATCTTGAAAATTGTCTTGAACGGACATGGCTAATTCCGTTTATTCAGGGATAATTTCAGCAACAACAACGCCGGTTGCGTTCGCCAAGTCAGAGGTCAGGCACATGCAATGGTCGCGCCCGTCGATCAGATACAGGTTAAAGGCTTCCTGCTCGAGCGCCGGGGTGTGGTTGGGCAGGTCGTCATCCATACAATAAGTGAAGTGCATGGGTGAGTGGCTTTGCCTAAGCAGGGACACAGTTTCATCACTAATACCTTCTTTATTAATGGTGTTTGCTATTGCTTGGAGTTGTTCGTCAGTTATCATCCTAATTCCTCTTAATTGTTCCAATGCCAAACCTAAAACAAAAACGGCGGCTAACGATAGTTGGGAGCTAAAAGGGTTTGCTCAAATAACCAATACCATTACGGTGGGCAAAACAACTTTGCCCACCGGAACGATACCTATTAGCCCATCGCTTCCCGCTCAAACTTAAAGCGTTCAGCTACTTCAATGCCCATGGCCTTTGCTAACCAAGGCGGTGGCGAACCAGCCATTACGCCCTGTAATTGCCCGATAACATCGGCAAGACTGGTTATAGCTTCCAGGCGCATGGGATGGATGCCCAGCCGGACAATTTTTGCCGCCGCCGGCCCGCCCACGGATGCCACATACACCACTTTGCAATCCTGTAGCTGTTCGGCGCGGTAGACATTTTTATCGTCCACCACCAAGCCTTCAGGAATATCGGCGGTGCGGATGTCGATCAGGCGGGCAGCTTCGGCGTTGACTTGATAAACCATAAACCACGCACAATTGCCGAAATGTCCGTTGACGTGAATAGCATCGTCGCTGGCGCAGGCAATTCGTACCGAATTGGGCAGGTCGCCACTTTGGTAGGCTTGTGGGGTGGGTAAAATTTTGTCCGGTGCTGTGTTGCTGAGGATTTTTAATGCCTGTTGCAAGATGCCGCTATCAACATGGGCTAATGCACCACCATTGGCTTGGCGAAAGGTATCCAAGTTAATGCTGGCAACTTTGCTTTCGGTCATGGGTGCGGACACGCAATCGGACAACACCGCAAGCAGCCCTTTGCTATCCACATCCGGCAAGGTGCGGGCAGCTAAGGCGATACGTAAGGCCAATTCCCGCGACAGCACGTTAGTGCCCATCACCTTATGCCTCTAACGGTAGGATGCAGTTGTCAATCGGACATACTTTGACGCATTGTGGCACGTCAAAATCACCTTCACATTCGGTGCAAGTACGTTTGTCTATCTTAAAGACAATAGCACCTTCGGTGATGGATTGGGTAGGGCAAACAGGTTCACAGTCACCACAAGAAATGCAGTCTGCTTCAACAATATATAAAGCCATTAATCTTCTCCTGAGTCTAATCGTTTGGCACGCAAGGTAATGGGGAAATCTGGCGGCGCAATCGGTTCAAAAAAATATTTTGAACCGTCCGCCAATACCACTTCGCCGCCCCATTTGTCGGCGGTGTCAAATTCTACCGATTCCGCCACTTCTTCCAAGTCTTTTTTCGGCACATAGAAGATCAATTTGCCTTCTGGGTTTTTTTTCAACATGACGCTAGGCATTTTTGTTCTCCTGGGTGGATTTTGAGGGCATACAAAACCCCGCCCCCCTCGGTAGCGGGGGGCGGGGTGATTTTATTAACGGACTAAGTCGTAGTTATAATCCGTAGTACCCATGCCTCTGGTTTCTTTATCCAGTTGCTCCAATACCGCATTGACCAAGGTGGTCAACATGTATATGGCACCTTCATAGCCCAAGGTAGTCATGCGGTGCAAATGGTGGCGGTCGAAGATAGGGAAACCAATGCGGATCAATGGCACCTCGTCAGCTTCACCTTTATACAAGGTGTCACGTTGGATAAATTTGCCATAAGAATTGCCGATCATGAAATCCGGTTTGTTGGTGAACATCAGTGAGCGGAAATGCCACAAGTCCCTGCCAGCATGGATTTGGGTATTTTTGCCGTAGGGTGATTCCGCACAGATTTTTTCCATGGCTTTCACCCAACGTTTGTTGGCATGATTGCATAATACGTCCGAAGGTTCTGCACCCAGTTCCAATAGGAATTTAGTCATACCCATGACAAAATCGGCATCACCGTAAAGCGCGAACTTTTTGCCATGCAACCACGCGTGCGAGTCAGTGATCATATCCACCAAGCGTCCGCGTTCCAATTCCAACGAAGCGGGTATGGCTTTGCCGGTCAGTTTGGAGATGGTCATTAAAAACTCGTCAGTCCATTGTAGGCCCATCGGGATATTGATGGCGGTGGCAGGTTGATGCCAGATGTTTTGGACAAACTTTTTGGTTTTTTCTAACTGCCAAGGTTGCAACAATATGGTGTCAATGGCATTAGGCGCATCTTTAACTTCTGCTTGGGTTGTGCCGCCAGCGTACATGCGGAAGGTGCCGTCAGCAGGGGTGTCCAAGACTTCAGAAGGGTCACTCAATAAAGAATATTCCACGCCCATTTCTTTCATCATGCGATGCATGACGCGGAAATTGCCCAAATACGTTTCAAAACCGGGCACAAGGTTAATTTTGCCATTGGAACCGACGGCTTTGTCCGCCATGTGATTCAAGGTGAAGAATTTTGCCATGCCTTCAAACATATTGTCCCAACCGGTGGTGTGGCTACCGACAAAGCTAGGGGTATGCGCGTAAGGTGTTGGGAATTCTTGCTCGATATGCCCGGCTTTTTTGGCGTTGTTGATGAACGCGTTCAAGTCGTCACCGATAACCTCCGCCATACAGGTGGTGGAAACAGCGATAATTTCAGGCTGGTACAGGGCTTTGGCGTTTTCCAAACCGGCAAACATGTTTTTCTGTCCACCAAATACCGCAGCATCTTCAGTCATGGAGTCAGATACGCAAGCGATAGGCTCTTTGAAATGACGGTTGAAGTAGGTGCGGAAATAAGCCACACAGCCTTGCGAGCCATGCACATAAGGCATGGTCTTTTCAAAACCCAAGGCACACAACACCGCCCCAAGGGGTTGGCAGGCTTTAGCAGGGTTGACGGTCAGGGCTTCGCGGTTAAAGTTAAGTTCTTTGTATTCCTGGCTAGTTGTCCATTGGAATACTTCATCAATTTTTTCTTGCTCATGACGTTCTTCATAATCATTGCGTTTTCTAGCCAGGTTTTCCTTGTATTCATCATTTCTGAACAAAGGGTAGCTGGGTTGGATGTTATCGACTTGTTGGCTCATGGTAATCTCCTACGCGCCACTAATCTGTGGACGACGTGTTTGAAGTGGGTTGGGTGCACCCCGTGGATATAAAAGTGTGCGCCCCAACCATTGACAATTGGGTTTGTTGGGGTTGCTGTTGTCACCCCAAGCTACGGATTTAGCGGCCCTTACGCGGCAACTTTAACCGCATCGCTACTGGCATCGGTTTTCCACGGTGCTTTCACTTGTTTCCAGCAAGGGTTGTTGATAGTCATGTCCATATCGCGGGCGAAAATGGCGAAACCGTCATAACCGTGATAAGGGCCTGAATAATCCCAAGAGTGCATTTGCCGGAAAGGCACGCCCATTTTTTGGAAAATGTATTTTTCTTTGATGCCTGATCCGATCAAATCGGGTTGTACGCGTTTCACAAACTCTTCAAACTCGTAGCCAGTGACATCGTCATATAACAATGTGGCATTGCCCATTTCTTTGATGGTACGGTCATAATCGTCATTGTGGCCGAACTCGTAGCCTGTGCCGACCACTTCCATGCCCAAATCTTCATAAGCACCGATAACGTGGCGAGGACGCAAGCCGCCGATATACAGCATCACGCGTTTGCCTTCCAAGCGGGGTTTGTATTTGGCGATAACGGCATCGTATTCGGCCTGATATTTGGCGATGACCCTTTCTGCACCGGCTTGGATGGTTTCATCAAAGTGTGAGGCAATCCGGCGCAATGATTCGGCAATTTTAGTCGGGCCAAAGAAGTTGTATTCAATCCAGGGGATTTTGTACTTTTCTTCCATGTGCCGGGCAATGTAGTTCATTGAGCGGTAGCAATGGATCAGGTTCAACTTAACTTTAGGGGTGTTTTCAATTTCCGCTAAAGTGCCGTCGCCCGACCATTGAGCCACTACGCGCAGACCCATTTCTTCCAACAAGGTGCGTGATGCCCAAGCATCGCCGCCGATGTTGTAATCACCGATCACAGCCACGTCGTAAGGTGTGGTTGGAAAGCTGTCGTCACCGTCACGGTTGCCCAGCACCCAGTCACGGATGGCATCGTTGGCGATATGATGGCCTAATGATTGCGATACGCCACGGAAACCTTCACAACGCACTGGAATAACCGGTTTGCCGATTTCCTTGTTACCTTTTTTTGCCACCGCTTCAATGTCATCACCAATCAAGCCAATGGGGCATTCTGATTGGATACTGATACCTTTGTGCAGTGGGAACAAGCCTTCAATTTCGGTGATGATTTTGGCCAGCTTTTTGTCGCCGCCAAATACGATGTCTTTTTCAGTAAAATCTGAAGTGAAGTTCATCGTGCCGAAAGTGTTGACACCGGTGGTGCCTACATAATAGTTACGGCGACCGGCGCGGGAATATTGACCGCAGCCAACTGGGCCGTGGGAAATATGGATCATGTCCTTGATTGGCCCCCAGACCACACCTTTAGAACCGGCGTAAGCGCAACCACGGATGGTCATGACGCCCGGCAAGGATTTGCGGTTGGAAGTGATGCATTTGTTGGATTTTTCGAGCGATTGGTCATTGACCGCCAAATGCTTGGCGCGGTCTTTTTTGGCCTGTTCGGGATAAATTTCCAGAACTTCCTGAATCAACGCTTCGGTTTCTTCTCTAGTTAAAGCTGCCATGAGTGTTCTCCTGCTGATGCCATGGATAATCTTCCATAGACACGGTTTGAGGATGAAAACATAGGATAGGCAACAAGTGTTAGCCCATCACTAGCCATTGGGTTGTGATGGGCCAGGAAAACCCGGCCCATCGTGCAATCATTATTATGCGATTGCCAGTTCCGCTGCTGTTTTACCAATAACGGATTCGTCTTCTTGTTCCAAGATACCGAATTCCATCATCAATTCTTCCAATTCATCCATAGTGATTGGAGTTGGGATGATGAAGTTGCGGTTATCACGGATTTTGATTGCCAATTGGCGGTATTCGTCCGCTTGTTTGGCAGTGGGTTCGTACTCGATAACAGTCATACGGCGGATTTCTGCACGTTGCACAACGTTGTCGCGGGGTACGAAATGGATCATAGTGGTGCCGATTTTGGCCGCCAAAGCAGAGATCAATTCGTCTTCACGTGCAGTGTTGCGTGAGTTGCAGATCAAGCCAGCCAAACGTACGCTGCCAGAGTTGGCGTATTTCACGATACCTTTGGCAATGTTGTTCGCGGCGTACATCGCCATCATCTCGCCTGAACAAACGATGTAAATTTCTTGCGCTTTGTTTTCGCGGATAGGCATGGCGAAACCACCACACACAACATCACCCAAAACGTCATAGAATACGAAATCTAATTCGTCATCATAGGCACCTTCTTCTTCAAGGAAGTTGATCGCGGTGATAACACCACGGCCAGCACAGCCAACACCTGGCTCAGGGCCGCCTGATTCAACGCATTTGATGCCGCCGTAACCGATTTTCAGCACGTCTTCCAATTCCAAATCTTCAACGCTACCGGCTTCTGCCGCCAAGCTCATGATGGTGGTTTGTGCTTTGGCGTGTAAGATCAAACGGGTAGAATCAGCTTTAGGGTCGCAGCCGACGATCATTACTTTGTTGCCTAATTCTGCCAAAGCAGAAACTAAGTTTTGTGTGGTAGTCGATTTACCGATACCGCCCTTACCGTATATTGCACATTGACGTAATGCCATGGTCTTCTCCTCGTGGGATGTTGTGGTTAATGACATTTTACTTAAAGCAACAGCTGTGCCAACTGCAATATATTTTATAAATAACTGATTTTAGACATATATTTTATTTGTCAGACGAAATATGCCACGTTGGATTTAATACATTTGGCGGTGTGGTTGTGGGCTTACTGACAGTGGGGGCATTTGCTTTGTGCCGTGCCATAGTGATAATTGCGGTTATAAAAAACGTAGTAAACTTTCCACCTGAAAACAAGGTTTGAATAGAATATGTTAAAATTTGACAATATGTTATGAGGGAGAGAATCGGCTTAGGGATTGCTACTTGAGCCTACAGCCCCGTTCGCATTGGTTTAGCAAGATCGGATTGTGGTCGGTAAACACCGTGGCAGACATTGGGGCTTGTCACAGGCCACTTGTTGCTGCTTGTGGCTTATAACGTTCGGGGCGACGCGGACAACACCGAGGTTATCCGCTTTATTTAGGTAGGTCAGATCGATCAGAAAGAGGGGAAAGGCTATGGGCAAAGCCGTCCGCTATGAATTAGCATTGACCGCCCCGCTGCCGTTGGATGAAGCCTTCTGGATAAATGCCGAACAAAAGCAGTTTTACCAACCCACCAAACTGTTACGGCAGTAGATAGGTTACTTGAATAGGCTGCTTTAGCCCTAAATCAATGCCATTTTACGCGAGGGCATGAAGTTTAGCCTCCTGCTTAATAACATTCAAAAGGCTATCCATAGGTGATCGTCAAACTCCGCCTTAAAATGAAGCAAACTTTAAACATGATTGGGTATCCAAACAGACCATTCACAACTTAATTTGGCACTTAATGGATTCCAGTGGGTTATCTGACACAAAATCAACCTCAACAGCCCGCATCATGGCTAAAGCGCACCCGCTCTTCCGCCGAACGGCCTAAGGCTTTGGCAAACCAAGGTGGCGGGGCAGCAAACACGCTTTGGAATTCTTTAAGTTGGTCAACCGCTTCCACTACGTCCGGCACTTTAATCGGGTATATGTCGGCACGAATGACTTTTGCCGCTGCCGGGCCGCCGATGGATTGCACAAACAGCACATGACAGTCTTTTATCAAATTAGCCCGGAACAAGTTACGGTCTTCCGCTTCGTCAGCTTCAAGGGTGGAGCGGATGTCAATCAGGCGATAATCGGTTGCCGATAATTGGTACACCAAAAAGCGGATGCATGAGCCAAAATGACCATTGACCAACGCGCCGCTATTGGAACCAATGGCGACACGTATGGATTCCGGCAAGTCACTGTCTTTGTAAGGCTGTATTTCCGGCAAATCTTCGTCTTCAGCTTCATCGCCCCACAGGTAACGCACCGCCAGTTTGATATTGGCAAGGCCAATACCGATGTCTTCACCATCTTCTTCGCCATCCAAACTGCCCAAGCCGGTTTTTAAATTGGTGACGGTGATGGATTTAAGTTTTTCATCATCCAATGGCGAGCCGACCCGCTCGTGTAAGATGCCCAATAGCTTGGGAATGTCCACGCCCGGCAACATGCGGCTGGCGAGGGCGATACGTAAGGCAAGTTCGCGGGGTAATGCGTCCATATTAACTCCTGGTTGTGTTCGGTTTAAGCCGTATGCTGATTTGTGGTAAGGCGGCAGGGGGCGTTTGTCAAACTGCTTGCGCCTGCCTACCCCTTCATGCGCCCTGATGCTGTTCTTTCCAACTGGCGTAACCACCTGCCAAGCTGTACACTTCTTTAAAGCCAAAATCGCTAAAAAATTCTGCCAAGTGTTCACTGGCGTGTCCGTAATAGCAATAAATCAACAGGCTGCGATCTTTGTCGCCGCGCTTGACCAGTGAGTCCTTAAGTCCTTCGTGGACATGCAAGGCCTCGTCAACATGCCCTGCCTTATAGTCTTTCAGGTCACGGCAATCCAAAATCAACGGATTATTGGTTTTTATCAAGCTTTCTGAATCGGCAACAGTAATGGTTTTATATTTCATAGTCCTATTAATGACATTACCCTGTCATTCCTCAATGGCTAGTTTGCTCATGTATCAAATCTGTTAGGTATCTGTCAGCCCACCAGCTCCATGCCACGGAACACCGAACAACGCTTGAATACCTCAAGGGTCGGCAAGGCATTTTTATGCTGGCAATATTTGGCGACCAATTTGGACAAGCCTTTAATATCCCGTCCGGTGGCTTCAGGAAAAACCTCCACCAATTGCCTGATTAATCCGGCATCAATATCCAAGCCGAATTGCCTGATCATAACTTGCCAAATCTTGCCCCGCGCTTCGCTATCCGGCGGGTAATATTTGATTAAGGCAATGCAACGGGAAACAATGGCTTCGTCTATGTCATCAACACGGTTGGTGGTTAAAAACAGCAAGCCATTGAAGTATTCCAATACCCGCAAAAACACCCCAACCACTGCGTTCATGGTGATGTTATTGTCGCGGCGTTTGATGTACACGTCGGCTTCATCAATCAGCATCACAGCCCCCCAGCGCTGGGCGCGGGTCAGAACTTCTTTTAGGATTTTTTCCATTTCCGCCACATTCAGGCCCAATTGCCCGGAATGGACACGGTACAAAGGCCGCCGGATTATTTCCGAATACACTTCAGCGGTCAGTGTTTTGCCGACTCCGGCCGGGCCCGCGCACAACACCGTGGTGCCACCGGATTTACCGGCAACAATATCATCCATCAGCACATCCATTTCGGCAGTCAGAATATCTATCAAATCAATCTGCTCTTCGCGCAAAATCAGTTTTTGCTTAAGTTCCGGCTGATACTGGTAGGGTTGGATGTCATTGACATGCACCCATAAATGATGATGCAGTTCCAGATGGAACATCAATAAATAGCCATGTACAGGCAGTTCGGTAAACAAGCCTTTAGGGATTTCTGCCTGGGAGGCTTCCGCTTCCAACTCAATTTTGCTGTCGTAACGGGTACTTTTGGCGGCTTTGCGTAAATATTTGGCAAGAATATCACCAGTGGTGTCCACGCTGAATGCCCGCTCACCCAATATGCTTTCGTCACAAACCAGACGGGCATTGCCGCCATCGGTGGATAGCACCACTAGGTCTTTTTTGGCCCAATCGGTGTTACGGTGGGTGGCGGTCGGGTCTTCCGCAAAAAAACCGGTGCCTTTACCCAAGAACTGTGACCCTGATTGACCACACCAGTCAAAATAATGGCCGGTGGCTTCATCATAGGTGGCCATCAGTTCCTGCGTTTCTTTCAGATAGCCTTTGTCCAAGAAGATTTCCGTAACAGTTTTATCGATGATGTCACGGGCGCGGATAGTCAAGGTATTGACGGCAATCTTGCCTTTGGCACTGGCTTTCAGTTCCAGTGTGATCCGGCCGGTTTCTTCATCACCCGCTGCAGTATAATCAAGGCGGGTGACCAAATAGGCCATCGGCTTGCCGGTGGCATTGGCCTGGAACAACCAGCCGCGCAGTCCGTTATTGACCAGATAACGGGCAATGGCGGGCAACAGCATCTCCAAATCATCTTCTTCAAAACGCACCGTGTCATCGTTCATCGCCTGTTGCAGCGTGGACAATTGGGCTGCTTGGCCTTGTAGGCCACCGTCTTTTTGGTAAAGCCATTGCAGATAATTGACTTCGCTGGTGGATAAATAGCGGAATGGCACATCGGCCTTATTGCCAAAACGCAATTGGTCTTGCAACTTAGCCAGCCGTGGGAATTCGCTGATCAAGGCTTGTACATGCTGGCGATCTATTTGTAGCTTCATGGCCATCCCTTTGTCATTGCAAAACCCATTATCGGGACACTAAAGCCTGTTGTTTAGCCCGGTAACACCATCTAAATTGCACCGACCGACGCTTCTTTAACAACTACAATGGTGCTGGCTTCGGCTTGTTCATAAGAAACCAGTTCGCCCTTGGCTTTGTAAGACTTAGCAGCAGCATAGGCCACACTGACCTTGTCTTCAGCGGATTGGTTTTTCAGCTCATGTTTTTCGATGTACAGCTCTTCCAAAAACTCATTCCAAACCAAGCCGTCTTTGAAAGGCAACAACTTGTAAACCACCCCCGCCAATTCCACTTGCATCGCTTTGGCTATATTTTCAATATAAAGCAGTGCAATGCAGCATTCCGCCAGATCAGCACCGTATTTTTCGACAAACATCGGCAACAACTCCAATTTTGGCAACAAACCATTGAGAAAAATAATTTTGTCATTTTCAACAATGAATGCGGAATGCACCAACAATGCTTCAGGCGGTTTGCGGTCATTCGGGTTGGATGAGCTTTCGCATTTTTCGCCTTCTTTTAGCACCAAATCGCCACGATAGGCGTACACGCCTTTAGTGCTGGTTTCGCCATTGACGAGGGTGACGGTCAATAAGCCTTTGGCTTGGTAATCTGCTAATAGCATTAGGGTTCTCCATGGGTTCGGTAAAATGTATTACGTTTAAAAATAGGCTGTGAGTTGCTGTAACACGGCTTAGGCATAAGTGGGCTTAAACGCCTGTTCAGGGTTGGCCACAGGGCCATCGCCTTCCCAATAGGGTGACAACTTGCGCAAGGTTGCCACCACGCCCGGCATGATTTTCAACACCTCATCGACCTCGTGCATTGAGTTATAGCGCGATAACGAGAAGCGGATGGTGCCGTGCGCGGCAGTGTAGGGTATGTCCATTGCCCGCATGACGTGTGACGGCTCCAATGAGCCGGAGGTACACGCCGAACCACTGGAAGCGGCAATGCCTGCCTTATTGAGCAGCATTAAAATGGCTTCCCCTTCGATGTATTCAAAAGCAATATCGGTAGTGTTCGGTAAGCGGTTATATAAATCGCCAGTGACGAAACAATGCGGGATTTGTTCGGTAATGCCCCGCTCCAAGCGGTCACGCATGGCTTTGACTTGGGTGTTCTCGTATTCGATGTGCGCCAGTGCCAACTCACAGGCCTTGCCCAAACCGACAATGGATGCGGTGTTTTCGGTACCCGCACGTCTGCCCCGTTCTTGATGACCACCGCGCAGCAATGGGCGGTAACGGGTGCCACGGCGCAGGTACAAAACGCCGATACCTTTGGGGGCATGTAGCTTGTGACCAGACAAAGACAACATGTCAATTTTGGTGTCCTGCAACATCATCGGTATTTTACCAACCGCCTGCACCGCATCGGTATGGAACATTACGCCCGCATCATGCGCCAGTTGTGCCAGTTCTTGCACTGGGAAAATCGTGCCCGTTTCGTTATTGGCCCACATCACGGACACTATCGCCACTTGATCGGACAGTAGTTTTTTGTAAGATTCCACATTCAATCGTCCGGCTTTGTCCACCGGCATCCGGTGGATGGTGTAGCCGTCTTTCTCCAAGGCATCGCAAAGGCTGAGGATAGCCGGATGCTCCACGGTGGTGGTGATGATTTCCTTTTTGTTGGGCTGGGCTTTAATGGCGGACAGAATCGCAGTGGAATTGGATTCGGTGCCGCAAGAGGTAAAGATAATTTCGGAATCGTGTTCGGCGCCAATCAACTCTTGCACTTGCTGGCGGGCGCGTTTAATCCCCCTCGCCACACCGTCGGCGAATTTGTGGATGGATGACGGATTGCCGTATTGTTCGAGAAAATACGGAATCATCACATCAACCACGGCATGATCGACCTTGGTGGTGGCGTTATTGTCCAGATAAATGTCAGTCATCATGCCACCTCAATATTGACGAGTTTTTTCATTTCCGATGCGGGGACGACTTTAATAAACTCCCCCATCACCTCCATCAGCCGTTGTTGGATACCGGCAATGGTCATGGCGGCCATTTGGCAACCGTTACAGGCGCCTGTCATATTGACATAAGCGGTATTGCCCATCACCTCAACCAGTTCAACATCACCGCCATCCGCCATCAGTGCAGGCCGTAACGATTCCAACACCTCTTCAATTTTTTTGATGCGTTGCAAGTTAGTCAACGGGCCTTTCACTTCGGCAACAGCGGGTTTTTTGGTGACCGCTGGGGCTTCGGGGTCAAATTTCTCGCCTTTTTCCGCCAGCACTTTTTCCAAAATGGCTTCAATATCCTCATGGCAAGATGCACAACCGCCGCCCGCCTTAGTGAAATTGGTGACATCTTCCACAGTGCGTAGCTTGTTGGCCCAAACCATCTCCTCAATCATCACGGCATCAATGGCAAAACATTTGCAGATCAACGCACCTTCTTCATGGTCATCCGCCCATTCTTCACCGCGATAATTGGCAATGGCCGCTTGCAAGGCTTCGCGCCCCATCACTGAGCAGTGCATTTTTTCTGGTGGCAAACCTTCCAATTGGTCGGCAATGTCTTGGTTGGTGACTTTTAACGCCTCGTCAATAGTCATGCCTTTGATGATCTCGGTCAGCACCGAGGATGAAGCAATCGCTGAACCGCAGCCAAAGGTTTGAAAGCCCGCATCAAGTATCACCTCGCTATCATCATCGACTTTTAAGGTCAGGCGTAAGGCATCACCGCAACTGATAGAACCGACTTCACCAATGGCATTCGCATCAGCCACTGCACCAGCGTTTTTGGGGTTAAAAAAATGTTCTTTTACTTTGTCTGAATAGTCCCACATGGTGGTGTCCTCGGAATTGGCTTAATGGCTGATCGGGCCAGGCAATTGCCATAGCCCACTAGGGTGGTCAATGTTCGGTTACGCTGTTTGTTACGCTTTCGTTGTTTGTTGCACTGTTGCTAGCTAGTAGCCCAACGTGGTCAGGAACAGGTTTTGGTGCCTGTGCCGCTCGGATTAGGATTAAATGACGAACCGCAAGCGCAACTTTTTGCCGCATTAGGGTTGCTGAACTTAAATCCTGACCCGTCAATGCTGTCGAGAAAATCAATCGACATGCCATCCAACATCGGCATACTGACCGGATCGACAAACACTTTCACTGCACCGCAATCAATCACCGTATCATCGGCAGCATTTAACGCTTCCAATTTCAGGCCATATTGGTAGCCGGAACAACCGCCATCGGTCACTTCAATCCGTAGCCCGGCTGTGGGTGTTTCTGAGCTGGCAATAAAGCGGCCAACTGCGCTAATGGCTTTTTCTGTCAAGGTAATCATGGAAGGCTCCTAAATATGGCATTGTTCTTGTAACCTGATAATGCAACCTGTGTGCCAGCACCTAATTATTTATTTAACACACTGAATTTAATTACGTTATTTTGTATTTATGTTCTGTCGGAAAACCCACAAAGCAACAATCATTCAGGTTTTGTCAGGTTTCCTACAAAACTTAATACCTAGGAGATAAAGATGAGAGTAGAAGATTTGGATATAGGCGACACAGTTTATGCCGCGACGACAATTACGGATGATGGTTCCATACCGGGCGGCGTGGAAGGGGAAATATTGGCGGAAGTAGGCACTCGTGGGGTCATCACGCTGATAGGCCACATTGAAGAACAGCCCGAACGCAGCGTCTATTTGGTCAGGTTTGAAGATAAGGACTTAAATCTGGGCAATCCAATAGGCTGTTGGGTGGAGGATTTGATGGTTGAGCCAAGGCTGGTTGTTGGAATAGGGTAGTGATGTGGCGCAACAAGCGTTTAACTGGTCATGAAAGCAAATGAGTGTTGATGATGTCAATGATTCTATCCAAGGGCAGGTTTTCGTGTTCGCCGATGATGTTGTGCTGGGCAATCGGGTATTTAAGGTCGATGCCATAAGACCCTGGTGGTTGCGCGAAGGTGTAGATATAGGCGGCAAGATGGGGATCGCTGAGCGAACACAGCTCGACCGCTTGGCGATTAGTCTCTTGGGTGTTTAATGCCAAGGTGTGTTCGCCGAAACGGTGCACCAGCTCCAACAACAAAACCTTAAGCGGCGTGTCTTTGTCAATCGCCCAAACATTCATAAGCGGCGGTGATTTTTTTGCTTATCCAAGGACGTGGCAAGCAGTGGGTTTGGGTCTGTTTGACAGCCAGCAAGGCCAACGCCAAGCTGGCAAATGCGCTGACGGCAAGCCAAATGTCGGTATATTGAGTTGTCGGCAGCAAGCCTTCTGCCAGCCCGGCACCGGCAAACAAGGCGGTCAGAGGCAATAAATACAGGGTCAGGGCGGCACGGAGCAGGTGCTTTTCATCAATGCAAACCAGCACATGATCGCCGATTTCAAGCGGCATTGCCGCATCAACCCGCACCGGTTTGCGTTTCAGCACGCTGCCTAGGGCATGGCTGCTGCAAGCGGCTTTTTGCAGACAGCCACCACAAGCCGATTGCTGGGCTGCGGCCACCCAAATTTGTTGGGTGTCTTTGTTTATAATTTTTTTTACGACAATGGCGGGTTCTTCCAGCATGGCGGTGTTCTCCAGTGCATTATGCGCAATCCGGCAGTTGCACATGCTTTTCGGCAAAATAAACTATGCCGTCAATCACTTGCAAGCGCAGGGCTTGTAAGCGTTGCCCCAAGCATACTGGGCTTTGGCATTCGCCAGTGGTTGGCTCGAACACAAAACCGTGCATGGAACAACGCAGGTAGCTTCCGCTGTCATCAAAAATGGCATCTTGCTCGCCATTGAGCGGGCGGTGCATGTGCATACAGTGATTGACGTAGCTGTATACTTGACCGTCGAAGCAAAACACCAAAGCTGAACAGGGTTGTTTTTTGAAAACAATGAACCGGCTCAAATAACTGACCTTTTGTAATTCTTCCAGTGGGCAAATGGCAATAAGCTTGTGGGCTTGCATGGAGGTTACACCCAAGCCGCTTGCAAATTTTCCAGCCAAGCGGACAAACGGCCTGGGGTCAACTCTTTCTGGTTGTCCTGATCCAGTGCCAAACCGACAAATTGTGCATCCACCACGGCTTTAGATTGTTTGAATTGGTAGCCATCAGTGCTGGATGCGCCGATTAGGGTTGCTCCGCACTGTTTAAAGCCATCGTAGAGATAAATCATGGCACTGACGAAATCTTTGGCATAGCCTTTTTGGTTGCCCAAGCCATAAATGGCCACGGTTTTGCCAGTGAAATCATTGCCTGCCAATTTGGGCAGAAATTCCGCCCAGCTTTCGGTGGCGTTGCCAGTGCTGAGGCCGGGCAATTCGCCTTCGCCATAGGTGGGCGCACCTAAAATCAGCACCTCATATTGCAGCAAATCCTGCACACTGGCGGTGCGGATATTGACCGGTTTGGCGGCCAAGCCTGCACCCAAAAAGGTATGGATGTCCTTGGCAATACGTCGGGTGTTGCCGGTGTCGGTGCCAAAAAAAATGCCTACTTTGGTCATGGTCTTCCCCTTTATTTGTGGTTGCGGCAAGTGCTTGCCTGTCCGGGCTATTACATTTGAATCTGCAACAACCCACCAGAAGCGGCGGCTTGTTTGGCTTGCCATTCATCCGGCGTATACGCCAGCACGCTCACTGCATGGAGTTTGCCGGAAGCCAACGGGGCTGCCAGTGTCGCCAACACGGCTTGCTGTTTTTTCACTAACGGCAATCCGGCAAAATTGGCACTGATAACCGTTAGGGTCAAATCGCAACCGACCCCATCCACCAACACTTCCGCATCGGTGATAGCTTGTTTGACATATTGGCTTACTTCGGCAGCGCTCAAATGCTCACCGCTTGCTGTTTCGTCTTTGCTTTCAGCTGATTGCAGCAAAGGTAACAAGCTGCCATCGTTAAACATGGCTTCAACTATATCGCAACCGCCGACCAGTTCGCCATTGACAAATAATTGCGGGTAAGTCGGCCAATGTGAAATACTGGGCAGTTTTTCGCGGATGAACGGCGCTGCTAATACGTTGACATAGGTGTAAGGGATATGGGTTTGTTTAAGAATGCCGACCGTTTTGGCGGAAAATCCGCATTCCGGTTTTTCCGGCACGCCTTTCATGTACAAAATAATAGGGTTGCCCGCCAATTGTTCGCGGATTTTTTCTTCTGTGGTTTTCATGGTGATCCTGTTGTTGCTATGGGTAAAAACTAAAATGGCGGCAGACTTCGGCTACGCTCAGCCAACGTGATTCGACCCCATTGGCTAATGCGGGGCGACATAAGTCATAAACGTGAAATCCCCCATTATCCCGCTTGTTCGCGGCGCGGCTCGTCTGGCTTTTGCTCCACCCTGACCTCGCCCAAGCCATTGACCACTTCGGCATCGACAACACAGCGTTCCACATCATCGCGTGATGGAATATCAAACATGGTCTTCCGTAAAATCTGTTCCATGATGCTGCGCAAGCCACGGGCACCGGTATCGCGTTCAATGGCTTTTTCGGCAATAGCCACCAGTGCGTCATGGGCAAACACCAGCTCCACGCCCTCAAAAGCGAACAATTGCTGGTATTGCTTGACCAGTGCGTTTTTCGGTTCGGTCAGCACACGGATTAACGCATCAACATCGAGCGGCTCCAGCGGGGCCAGCACGGGGAAGCGGCCGATAAATTCTGGGATTAGGCCAAATTTGCGTAAATCGCTAGGTTGGGTGGCATTAAGCATGGCTTCCAAATTGGGTTTGTCAGCGGTTTGGTTGACCTCAGCATGGAAACCAATCGCTGAGTTGGTCGGCACCAGACGTTTTTCCACATGCTTTTCCAAGCCCGGGAAGGAGCCACCGGCAATGAACAATATATTGCGGGTGTCCATAATCATATCAACACCGTCTTTGCTATGGCGGCCCTTATTGGGCAGTTTGACCTGCGAGCCTTCCACTAGCCGCAACAAGGCTTGTTGCACCCCTTCGCCGGAAACATCACGGGTGCCGGTGGGTTGTTCGGGGCTGCGGGCCAGTTTGTCGATCTCGTCCAGATAGACTATGCCCCATTCGGCATTCGCCATATTGCCATCGGCAACATCCAATAACCGTACCAAAATATTTTCGACATCATCGCCGACATAACCGGCTTGCGTCAGCGTGGTGGCATCGGCCACCACAAACGGCACGCCAACGATTTTGGCAAGCGTGCTGGCCAGCAGGGTTTTACCAGTCCCTGACGGGCCGATCAGTAGGAGGTTGGACTTGCCGATTTCGACATCTTTGTCAAATTGACCAAGCCCGGCATCACCGCTTTCGTGTTTCAGCCGCTTATAATGGTTGTACACCGCCACCGCCAAGATTTCTTTGGCGAGTTGCTGGCCAATGACATATTGGTCTAAATATTCTTTTATTTTGGCTGGGATGGGCAGTGCATCCTGCATTTTTGATAGTGCTTTTTTACGGCTCCAATTACTGACCACCTGATGCGCCAAGGCTACGCAAGCCCCGCAAATATAGCCTTCAGCACCGGCAATCAGCGGTATGGAAGCCGATTGTTCAATGCCGCAGAATGAGCAATGTTTGATTTCTTTGATGGTCATGATGGCTGTCCTCAGGGTGGATGGTTACGGCTTACATACTTGATAGCTAACTTTTTACCTGTTAACGGATGTTATGCAAAGGGTTGTCTGCTGGTAGGAGCGTGGCTATTGCCCGAGACCCGCTACAACAGCGACCTGTTAATTGCGGGCATAGCCCACTCCTACTCTCATTTGCCTTCAACTATTAATGCCGATCATCCGGGGCTTTGCCCAAACCCGCCAACCAAGCACGCTGGCAGGTGCGTTTGGCACGGTCAGCCATTAATTGGCGTATTTTGGGCGTTGCTTTGGCAAGCGACAGGGTTTCCGGCTTGAAAATCTGCTTGCATAAGATCAAATGAAAGCCAATTTCCGATTCCACCACCGCACTGATTTCACCTTCTTTCAACACAAACAGCACGGCATCAATTTCAGGGTACAGTTTGCCTCGCGGTACTTTGCCCAACAGGCCACCTTGCAAGGAAGTGGGGCATTCTGAATGCTGCATGGCAAACTCATTAAATTTATACGGCTTTTTTTGCAGTTTCAGGCCCAGTTGTTGAATGCGTGCAGAGGCATTGTCGCGGGTGTTTTCGGGATAATCAGGGTTGATGCTAATAAAGATATGCCAAGCCTCGCGCATTTCCGGCTTTTTGAATTGCTCGCTATGGATGTGGTAATAAATGCCAATTTCCACTTCACTAATGGTGGGGGAGCGGCTGCCGACCAGTTCCAGCACCGTATTGACTTTACATTGGCGGTGCAATGCGGCGCGTAATCGCTGCTCATCCAATTGGTTTTGCGCCAAATCGGCAAGAAAATCATCTTCGCTGAGGTAACGTTGACGGATTTCCAACAGTGCCTCTTGCACCTCTTGTTCGGTGATCACCACAGTGGCTGCTTCCGGCGAATTAAGCACACGATTTTCCAGTTGCAACTCATTGCGGGCTTGTACAACAACTTGCTGGTATTCGTCTTTTGCCAATTGTGCGGGCGATTTTTGGAACAGCGCCAAGGCGGCGCGTAACAAATTGTAGGGTTCGGTTTGTGGTTGGCTCATCTCACAACTCCGGTTCATTAAAAGTCTCTGGATGGGCAGGGCTTAACACGGCTTCCGGCACCAGCAGCGTACGGTCATAAAAAACGATGTGGTATTTGATGTTTTCATCATCACGGATGACTTTGTACACCTCACCTTCGGTGCCTTTGCTGACCAACACCTTGCCTTGCGTAGCCAAATCCAAGTTACAGATCACTTTGTCGCGGAATTCAAAGCGGCTGGGATTCCAAGGGTCATCGGCACTGATCAATTCTTCCAAGCGGCAACCGACCATGATGTCCTGGCTAAGGAAATGCACGGTAAAAATCACTTGGTCTTGCAAAAAAGTGCCTACATTAATGACATGCCCGACACTACCGCGCCGCACCAGCAACACGCCGACATCCAAACCCGGATAAGTGCCGTCGTTGCGTACGTTGCGCGTCACGCGCACCGCTTCGCCATAATCAAAGCGGCCTTCATCAAAACGTTCCGGTTTCATGTTTTTATGTCAGTCAGGGCAACAAATGAGTTTTGCTCGCCCATATGGAAAACTTTAAAGACTTTTTCGGTTTGCGCGTCGGATTTGACAAAATCCAGATAAGCCTGCAACAACAATCGCTTGTACACTGCCCGTTGGGCGGCCTCGTCAGTGGGCATACTGTCCGCCCCTTGTTGCAGGTAATCATGAAACCGTTGCAGAATGTGCAGGCGATTGACATGCACGACGGTTTGGTCGTAATCCAATTGGAAATACTGCAAAAAGTCTTCTGCGGATTCCAACTCTTCTATTTCTTCAGCAAAACTCATGGTGTTCTCCGCTATTTTTTAACAAAGTGGGTGGCCCATTTACAATGGCCCGACTAAAGAGGTGTCTTGTGCAAACAAGTAGATTGCCAAAATGATGAACACCGCGCCACTTAAAATGACGAGGGCATTGGGTTTGGTTTTTAACATGGGCAGACTCCCGTTGGGTTGATGGCTGGTATGGGTGGCAAATAAGTGACTTCTTAGGCCGCTGCCTTGCGGCATTGCATGAGCAAATCCAACAAAGCCTTGGCACCTATCCTGTCTTTACTGTCAAGTTCCACTAATTTCTCAAATATCGCTTGGCTTTCGTCCAAACGTTCCAAGCGCATTAACAAAAAGCCAATCGCTTTCAAGGTAAACAAATATAAGCGCACTTGGGTCAGCAACCCGGCAGGGACTGCCTGTAAATGGCTTAGCTGCAATTGTCGCCAATCATCAGGAAAATCCACCAGTGGGCGGATCACCGCCAAAGCTTTCAGCGTTGCCGCCAGTGCATCTTCCAAGCGATGCTGGTAATAATAAAAACGGTTTAAGGCCACCAGCACATTCAAGGAATCAGGGGATTTAAAATAGGCCTGCAACAAGGGCAGTTCCGCTTCGCCACCGGCGTACATTTCCGCTGCTTCGGCAATCAGCTCTTTCACCCCCGCAAGGTCAGCCTGCTCAAAATACAAACCTTGCGCTTCAAAATCCAACAAATCCATCGATGCACCTCACCGTGCTTATTGAACAAGGGTCAGCTTGACCGGTTCTTGATGCGAAGCACAAATGCTTTCCGCCTCGCAACTGCCGCAAGTTTCGTGGCTATTGGCTTTTTTCCATTCAGCTTGCTGGGCTTCCAGTTCGTCAATACGCTCCATCAAACAGGCGATGGCTTTGCCGACAGGGTCAGGGACTAGATGATGGTCGAGGTCTATGCCATGCTTGTTTTGTATTTTGGTGCCTTTGCTTTGGATGACCCGTCCGGGAATGCCAACCACGGTGCAGCAATGTGGCACATCTTTGACAACTACAGAGTTGGCGCCGACACGGACATTGTTGCCCAAGGTGATTGCCCCCAGTATTTTCGCCCCCGAACCGACCAGGACATTATTGCCCAAGGTTGGATGGCGTTTTTCTTTATTCCAAGTCGTGCCGCCCAGCGTCACGCCGTGATACAAGGTGACATCATCACCAATCACGGATGTTTCGCCGATGACCACCCCCAGCGCATGATCGATGAACAAGCGCCGCCCAATCACTGCACCCGGGTGGATTTCCACGCTGGTCATCCATTTTGAAAACGCCGCCAAAATCCGCGCTGCCAAGCGCCATTCTGCCAGCCATAAGCGGTGGCTGATACGATGGAACAACACCGCATGTACGCCAGAATAAGTCAGCAGAATCTCCAGCACGCTCCGCGCCGCCGGGTCGCGGGCAAAAACACAATTAACATCTTCCGCCCATTGCCCGATAAAGCTTAAAGGTTTGTCCGCGTTGGCAGCGGGTATCACTTTGGCCACTAGCGCAAACTCCAACCTGTTTGCCCGGCAATGGGCGGGCGCGGAATGCGGAAAAACGAACCCGGATAACGGTCATCGTCTAAGGGTTGCCTATCGCTATCGTTGCACTCGGTTTCGCTGACGTAACATTCCAGCACGGCTTCAAATTCTTCTTTCATGGCAATCACCTGTTATGTTTGATGAAAATACACTGTTACGGGCAGCTAGTGGCTTGCTGGCCGAGCTTACCCAACCGACAAAAAACTTTTCAAGCTAACCGCATCAGGCGCGTGCTTATGTTCACAAACAAAGCGCCGCACTTTTGCCAACAGACTCTGCGCCTGCTGGCGGCTAACATCAATACCTAGTTGCTGGTAAGCATGGATCACCCCTTGAGTGCCGGAATGCTTACCCAACACCAACTGGTGGCTACGTCCCACTATGGCCGGGTCAACGCCTTGATAATTGTTGGGGTCTTTTAACAAACCATCGACATGGATGCCTGCTTCATGACTAAACACATTGGCCCCCACCAAGCTTTTGCGCGAGCCTATGGCATCACCAGAGGCATTGGCAACCAATGCCGACAAGGCCGGAAAATCCGCCAGCACGACGCCGGTTGCAAAACCATAGAGTTGTTGCAAACCCACCACGACTTCTTCCAAAGCGGCATTACCGGCGCGCTCGCCTAAACCGTTGACAGTGGTATTGACATGAGTGGCGCCTGCCAACGCCGCCGCCAAGGTGTTGGCTGTTGCCAAACCCAAATCGTCATGGGCATGCATTTCAATCGCCAAATCGGTCGCCATCCGTAATTGTTTGATAATTGAGAACACGCTGAACGGCTCCATAATGCCAACCGTGTCGGCAAAGCGTATCCGCGTCGCTCCAGCCCGTTGTGCGGCTTCCGCCATTTGCACCAGGAAATCAGCATCCGCACGGGAGGCATCTTCCATGCCCACACAGACTTCAAAGCCCAAATCTGTGGCCTGATTGACCAGTGTACTAATGGTCTGTAAAACCCAAGCACGGCTTTGTTTAAGCTTATGTTGGATATGTTGGTCAGACGCAGAAATTGACAAATCGATGCTATGGATGTCTAGGCCAATACAGGCGAGCAAGTCGTCTTGGCGCATTCGTGACCACACCAGCAGTTTGCTTGGTAAGTTCAAAGCAGCTATAGCCTGAATCTCTTCCCGCTCCACTGGCCCCATCGCCGGAATGCCGATTTCCAGTTCTGGCACACCTAAGGCGGAAAGCTGTGTGGCTATCGCTAGTTTTTCAGCCAGCGAGAAAGCCACGCCAGCCGATTGCTCGCCGTCGCGTAACGTGGTGTCGTCGATAATGATGTGGCGGTTGGCGGTTTTCATGGCTATGAAAAAAAATAAATCAGCGTTTGCCTGTAATAATGCAAAACGCTTGCCAACCTTGTTAGCCACAACAAATCAATGACTTTGAAAAATATCTAATAAACCTGACAAAACAATTTGCCGCGAAAGGAGGGGTTTTGTCGGAAACCTAACAAAGTTAAAAAGCTGGGCAAGCAGATGATGTTTAGGTCGGGGCCACTCATTGCCTAAACATAGGCGGATTGTTCCAATTGGTTATTTTTTGGCCAACCACATAGCCTTTAAAACATAAGCACTAGCACTTATTAGGCACAATCGAATAACATACCGTTTATCTATGCTGACCATTGACAACAGCCTATTAATCTTTGGCTACCTCCCAAATGACCGGACAACCGTATAAACTAGGGAAGCCGCCAACTCTGACACTGCACTTGCCGCCATGAACCTTACCGACCTATTTATACGCCGACCTGTTTTATCGACTGTTGTTAGCCTGATGTTGCTGGTGCTGGGGGTGCGCGCCTTGGCCAGCCTGCCAGTGTTGCAGTATCCGCGCACCGAAAACGCAGTCATCACCATCACCACGGCTTATTACGGAGCTGATCCGGACATTGTGGCGGGCTTTATCACCACGCCTTTGGAGAACATGATTGCCCAAGCCAACGGCATTGATTACATCACCTCCACTAGCCAAAATAGCCTCAGCACCATCACCGCCAACCTGCGCCTGAATTTTGACCCTAACAAGGCATTGACCGAAATCAGCGCTAAAGTGAATGCGATATTGAACCAGTTGCCGCCAGAATCGCAACGCCCGGTACTAACGGTAAAAATTGGTGAAAGTATTGATGCCATGTATATCGGTTTTTCCAGTGATGTCTTGCCGGCCAATAATATTACCGATTACCTGATCCGTGCCGTGCAGCCCAGACTTCAATCTGTGGAAGGTATCCAAACGGCAGAGTTGTTGGGCAGCAAGTATTTCTCGCTACGCGCCTGGCTGGACCCCGACAAACTGGCGGGTTATGGGTTGACCGCATCTGATGTTAGCACCGCCTTGGCAAAAAATGACTATATCGCAGGTTTAGGGACAACCAAAGGCCAAGCCGTGCAAGTCAACCTGTCCGCATCAACCAGCCTGCACAGCGTGGAAGACTTTGCCAACCTGATTATCAAGCAGCAAGGCGGTGCGATTATCCGCTTGCAAGATGTGGCAAAAGTCACCTTAGGGGCGGATGATTATGAAACCAGTGTCAGTTTTGATGGCAATAAGGCTGTTTATATTGGCTTACAGATTGCCCCCGGTGCCAATTTGCTGGAAGTGATGGCCAGGGTGCGTGATTTGATGCCCAGCATCCAGAGCCAGTTACCGCAAGGCATCACCGGCGAAATTGTTTATGATTCCACCAAATTTGTCGATAGCTCCATTCATGAAGTGGTGCATACGCTACTGGAAGCCTTGGTGATCGTCACCTTGGTGGTGTTTGCCTTCCTTGGTTCGCCGCGTTCGGTGCTGATTCCAGTGATTGCCATCCCTTTGTCATTGATAGGCACATTCACTATGATGCTAATGTTTGGCTTCTCCATCAATTTACTGACTTTGTTGGCATTGGTGTTATCAATTGGTTTGGTCGTCGATGATGCCATTATTGTAGTCGAGAACATCAACCGCCACCTCGAAGACGGCATGAAGCCCATTCCTGCCGCCCTGTTGGCGGCCCGCGAGCTGACCGGCCCAATTATCGCCATGACCATCGTGCTGGTTGCCGTGTATGTGCCGGTAGGCTTTCAGGGTGGCTTGACGGGGGCTTTGTTCTCGGAATTTGCCTTTACCGTAGTGGGTGCCGTGACCATATCGGCAATAGTCGCACTGACCTTATCGCCCATGATGTGTTCGCGCTTGCTTAAGGCACATGAACAAGACCGCAGCGGCTGGGAAGAGCGCATGGTTGATTTTATTGACCGCCGAGTATTTGCGCTGCAACGTGGCTACCATAAAACCTTACATCACTCGCTTAACTATTTGCCTGTCACTGCTGTATTTGCGGCGATCATTTTGGGCAGCATTTATTTTTTGTACAGTGCCTCCAACAGCGAGTTGGCCCCCCAAGAAGACCAAGGGGTCATCATCACCATGGCCACTGCCGCCCCTGATGCAACCTTGGAGCAACGCTTGGTCTATGCCAATGAGGTTTTCCAGAAATTCATCAAAAACCCAGAAAATGACCATGTTTTCCAATTGAACATGCCCGGGCAGTCAATTGGTGGCACGGTATTGACACCGTGGAGCGAGCGTAAACGCACCGCCAGCCAACTGATGCCACTGCTTCAAGCTGAGCTGAACCAGATTGCCGGTTTCCGTGTGGCGGCCTTTCAGCCGCCGCCGCTACCGGGCAGCAGTGGCTTGCCAGTGCAATTTGTCATTGGTTCCACTGATTCTTATGCCGATATGTACGGCATAACCCAACAATTTATCCAAGCCGCGCAAAAAACCGGCATGTTCATGTTTTTGGACAGCGACCTAAAGTATGACCAACCGCAAGCACATGTGGACATTGACCGCGACAAGGCGGCGTTGCTGGGTTTGACAATGCAAGATGTAGGCGCTTCGTTGGCCTCGATGCTGGGCGGCGGCTATGTCAATTATTTCAGCATGGACGGACGTTCTTATAAGGTCATCCCGCAAATACAGCAACGTTCACGGCTGAACCCTGACCAGCTGGCGAACTATTATATCCATACAGCAGACGGCTCCAGCGTGCCACTTTCGACCATTGCCAGCGTCAGTATGCACACCATACCGCGTTCGCTGAACCATTTCCAGGAAACTAACGCCGCCATCATTTCTGGGGTGATGTTCCCCGGTGTCACCTTGGGGGATGCATTGGACACACTGCAAGCGGTTGGCAAACAAGTGCTGCCGCCTAGTTATTCCATCGATTACGGCGGGCAATCCCGGCAGTTGGTGCAAGAGTCCAGCGGCTTTGTATTAACCTTTTTGCTGGCCTTGATCATCATTTTCTTGGCCTTGGCGGCGCAATTTGAAAGCTTCCGCGACCCGCTCATCATTCTGGTGTCGGTACCCATGTCGATTGCCGGGGCCTTAGCCTTTATTGCTTTAGGCATTGGTGGCGCCACCCTGAACATATACACAGAAGTGGGCTTGGTCACCCTGATGGGGCTTATCAGCAAGCACGGCATTTTGATTGTTGAATTTGCCAACAACAAGCAAAAAGAGGGCTTAAGCAAACGCGCCGCCATTGAAGCGGCTGCCGAAATACGCTTGCGGCCTATCCTAATGACTACCGCCGCTATGGTGCTAGGGGTGTTGCCGTTGATTATGGCCACCGGTGCCGGGGCGGTATCACGATTTAATATGGGACTGGTGATAGCCACAGGCATTGCTATTGGCACCTTATTCACTTTGTTTGTGGTGCCTGCGGTATATATGCTGTTGGGTGAGAACCATGTCAAACAGCATAAACCGGAGTCGCGTGCCGCGATTGATGGAGAATCCATTACGCATCCATAAATTCTTGTATTTTTTTCCAAGGCGCACCAAACTTTTAGCGCATAAAACACTCATATACAATGGATTGACTTTAACAATTAAGTCCCCATATAAGAGATACCTTAAACAGACACAGGACACTCCCCCATGATGCGCATACTCCTTTTTTTGGCAACCAATGCCGCAGTATTAGTTGTCGTAACCGTCATTTTCAATTTACTGGGCATAAAAAGCACGCTGGATGAGCAAGGCATAAACCTTGACCTAAACAGCCTGCTGCTGGTGTCCGCCATTATCGGCATGACCGGCTCCTTCATTTCATTGGCAATGTCAAAATGGACGGCCAAACGGGCAATGGGCGTGCAAGTCATCGGCCAAGCCCAAAGCCGTGATGAACAATGGCTGTTGGACGTAGTCAGCAGACAAGCCCGCCAAGCAGGCATTGGGATGCCGGAAGTGGGCATTTTTACCGCCCCCGAACCCAACGCCTTTGCCACCGGTATGGACAAAAACCATGCCTTGGTAGCCGTCAGCACCGGCTTGTTGCACACTATGAACGCTGATGAAGTGGAAGCGGTGATCGGTCATGAAATCACCCACGTTGCCAACGGCGACATGGTCACCATGGCCCTAATGCAAGGTGTGGTCAACACCTTTGTCTACTTCTTGGCAAGCGTGATTGGCTATGTGGTGGATCGAGCCGTGTTCAAAACCGAACGCGGCTATGGCCCAGGCTACTACATCACGCAATTGGTGGCGCAAATCGCCTTGGGCATATTGGCCTCCATGCTGGTCATGTGGTACTCACGCCGCCGCGAATTCCGTGCCGATGCCGGTGGGGCAAAACTGGCGGGCAGCGACAAAATGATTGCCGCCCTACGTTCCTTGCAACGCGTCCATCAAGGCCAAGCCCTGCCGGGCCAATTGGCGGCTTTCGGCATTAATGGCGGCAGTGCCATGAAACTGTTCATGAGCCACCCGCCTCTTGAAGAACGTATTGCGGCATTGCAAAACGGACGCTAAAGGCTATGGTGAGCCGGACAATGGATGTCCGGCTTAGTGGTGTGGTTTACAGTGCGTTCTATAGTGCGTAGATTGCGGTGTGTGCCCAAGCGCATAAAAGGAACGCACCCAAATGGTTAAAACGAACCATAAAAAACGCTTTAATGTGTTGACTTTGTTGCAGTCAGCCTCCTAACCTCAACCTACTCGATGGACTGTCCCAGATAGGCGCTTGAGTCCCAGCAAGCATTTTGCTAAGGTGCAACTCTCACCAACAAACGCATAGAGTCTCATTATGATTGGCACGCTGACCGCTTTCTTGATCACTTATTGGTATTACAAAAGCGCCCAGGCAACGGGCAAAAATCCGCTATCTTCAGCCGGATTTGGCTTTTTGGCTTATTTAATCCCCTGTGTGCTGTGGACTGTTACAGTGACCCCGGGCTTGCGTGATGCGGTTGACCATAACCCCAGCACAGTGTCCGGCTTGTTGGTCAATTACGCTTATATTGTGGTGGGGGCGGCTTGTGCCATCGGCATAAAATTAAAGCGCTTCAAAGCACCCAAGCAGTAAGCACCCTATTGTGTTGGCGGGTGTGCCGGGTCAAGTGCGCTTATAAAGTCGGGTATAATAACCGTAATAACCCCCAACCTGCATAATGGCTGCTGATGTCCGACCACCTGATTTTTTCCCCCGAAATACCCAAGGATAAAAACCAAACCATTATTTGGACGGGGCTAAATGGTTGTGCTGATGCCTTGGCATTGGCATCGGCCATTACCCAGCAAAACCGTTTGTTTGTCATTGTCACGGCTGACAATACCACCGCCTTGCGCTTGGAGCATGAGCTGGCCTTTTTCCTCAACAACAGCCAGCCCATTTTGCATTTCCCTGATTGGGAAACCCTGCCTTACGATGTGTTCTCGCCATTGCCGGAAATCACCTCAGACCGCCTGAAAACCATGGCGGTGCTGCCACAGACCCAGCGCGGCGCCTTGCTGGTGTCGCTGACCACTTTGATGCATCGCTTGGCACCGAGGGAGCATGTGCTGGCGAATAGTTTTGCCATTGCCGTGGGTGATGATTTTAACTTGGAGCTGAACCGTATCAAGCTGGAAAGCGTCGGCTACCAATGCGTCACCCAAGTTTACCAACACGGTGAATTTGCGGTACGTGGGGCGGTGGTGGATTTGTTCCCGATGGGCAGTAAAGTGCCTTTCCGTATCGAACTTTTTGACGAAGAAATTGAGTCTATCCGCACCTTTGATGCCGAAAGCCAACGTTCGTTGGAGAGAATCGACAAAATAGAGTTGTTCCCTGCACGCGAATTCCCGTTTACCGATGAATCCATCAAGCTGTTCCGGCAAAACTTCCGCGAGATGTTCCCGCAAGCGCCACTAAAAAACACCTTGTATGGCGATGTCAGTAAAGGCATTGCACCGAATGGCATTGAATATTATTTGCCGCTGTTTGTCGGGCATACCGCGACCTTGTTTGACTACCTGCCGGCTTCTGCCATAGTGGTGTTGCCGGACACGTTTACCGACCATGCCGAAACTTTTTATAGCGAAGCTGAAGAGCGTTTCCAGCAACGCCAATACGATGTGGACAGGCCACTGCTGAAACCGGGTTTGTTGTTTTTGTCGGTGGCGGAAGTGCAGGCCAAAATGACCGCTTTTGGCAATATCCGCCTAAGCCAAAAGCCTTGTGACGGGGCGGTTGATTTTGACTGCCAAGTATTGCCCAATGTGACCATTGATGCCAAATTGAGCGAACCGGCGCAACGCTTGCGGCAATTTATGGAGGGCTTTGCAGGTAAGCTGTTGTTTGTCGCAGAATCGCCTGGACGGCGTGAGGCGTTGATTGACAAGTTGCGTGGCTTCAAGGTCAGCACCCAACAAGTGGACAATTGGCAGGCTTTTTTGGCTTCCTCTTCGTCACCGTGCATGTTGGTGGCACCGATAGACAACGGCCTGCTTATTGGCCACCCCGCCCTTGCCCTGATCACCGAAAGCCAGCTATCGGGTGAAAAAGCCCAGCAACGCCGTCGCCGCCGGCGTTCGGCAGTGCGTGAGCTGGAAAATATAGTCAATAACCTGAACGAGCTGACCGTGGGTGCGGCGGTGGTACATCAGGAACATGGTGTGGGCCGTTATTTAGGCTTGCAGACCTTGTCCGTGGGCGGTTTTGATGCCGAGTTTTTAATGTTGGAGTACGCCAACCACGACAAACTTTATGTACCGGTTTCCGCCTTGCATGTGATCGGTCGTTACACGGGCGTGAGTCCAGAGAATGCACCTTTGCATAAATTAGGTGGCGACCAATGGGGCAAGGCAAAGAAAAAAGCCATTGAACGTATCCGTGATGTGGCGGCGGAATTGTTGGAAATCCACGCGCAACGCGCCGCTAAAAAAGGCCATGCGTTTAGTGTGGCGGACACCGGCTATCAGGCTTTTGCCGACGCCTTCCCGTTTGAGGAAACGCCCGACCAGCAAACCGCCATTGAGGCCATTTTGGACGATATGGCCAGCCCGCAACCGATGGACAGGGTGATTTGTGGTGATGTGGGCTTTGGCAAAACCGAAGTATCAATGCGGGCGGCGTTTATTGCCGTGCAAAGCGGCAAGCAAGTGGCTGTGTTGGTGCCAACCACGCTGCTGGCGCAACAGCATTACCAGAATTTCCGTGACCGTTTCGCCGATTGGCCATTCCGCATTGAGGTATTGTCCCGTTTTGTGTCGCCCAAACAGCAAAAGCTGATTGCCGAGGATTTGGCACAGGGCAAAGTGGACATTATTATCGGCACCCATAAATTGCTGTCCAAAGAACTGAAATACCGCCAACTGGGCTTGGTGGTCATCGACGAAGAACACCGTTTTGGCGTTATCCAAAAGGAGCATTTCAAAAAGTTGCGTAATGAGCTGGACATGCTGACCCTGACCGCCACCCCCATTCCTAGGACTTTGAACATGGCCTTATCCGGTCTACGTGACATTTCCATTATCGCTAGCCCCCCGCCTAACCGCCATGCTATCAAGACCTTCATCAGTGAATGGGTGGATGCCGACATTAAAGAGGCATGCCTGCGCGAAATACGCCGTGGAGGACAATTGTTCTTTTTGCATAACGATGTGCAGACCATGTCCAAAATGGCGGAAGACCTAGCCAAGCTAATCCCGGAAGCCCGCATAGAAATGGCGCACGGGCAAATGCCGGAACGGGAGCTTGAACGCATCATGCTCGATTTTTATCACCAGCGATTTAACCTGCTGTTATGTTCGACAATTATTGAAAGCGGCATTGACATCCCGAGTGCCAACACCATCATCATCAACCGCGCCGACAAGTTGGGCTTGGCGCAATTGCACCAGTTGCGCGGCAGAGTTGGGCGTTCGCATCATCGTGCCTATGCCTATTTTGTCGTGCCGCATAAGTCGGCGCTAAGCAAAGATGCCGTGAAACGCTTGGAGGCGATTGAAGCTTCCGGTGATTTGGGCGCGGGCTTTATGTTGTCATCCAACGACTTGGAGATTCGTGGCGCGGGCGAATTGCTGGGTGACGATCAAAGCGGGCAAATTCAGGAAATTGGCTTTACGCTGTACACCGAATTACTGGAGCGTGCGGTGGCGGCCTTAAAATCAGGCAAGCAACCGGAACTGGATACGCCCATCGACCGCGGCCCCGAGGTTGATTTGCAAGTTGCTGCGTTAATCCCTGATGATTATTTGCCGGACATCCACGGACGTTTGGTGCTGTATAAGCGTATTTCCAATGCCGACAGTGAAGAGGATTTGCGCGACTTGCAAGTGGAAATGATCGACCGCTTTGGTTTGCTGCCGGACCAAGTCAAAAATTTGTTCAGCATTACCCGTCTAAAACAACAGGCCGCTGCCTTGCGTGTCCGTAAAATTGAAGCCAATGCGGCGGGCGGGCGGCTAATTTTTAGCCCCGAACCGGCCATCAATACCGAAAAGTTTATTGAGCTGATCCAAACCCAAAGCACTTGTTATAAGTTTGATGGGGCGGACAAGCTGCGTTTTGTCAAAGCGTTTGCCGATACCGAAGAAAAGGTTGTGTTTATTGGCGAGTTGCTGAAAATTTTAGCACCTGTTGGTGGTTAACTGAGAAATACGCACTTAATTGGGCCGGCTTTTGTTATTATGGGCGGCTTTAATATCCCAATCTTCAATGCACTTGTTCCGGCTTGATACTGCTGCTGCCTAGGGCATCAGACCCTAGCAACCCCGCCACCGTAATCACCATGATCCGCTTCATTAACCTTACCGTTATGTGTTTCGCCCTTGTTTTGGGCGTATTGTCGTGCCGACAGCAAGTGGCCACCCCAGCTACCGGCCCGTTATTACCGCTCACCAAGCTGTTCCCTACCGCCCAACAGCCTGCCAGCCTTTTTTCGGCCAGCATCATCGCTTCTTCGGTATTGGATTTGTCGCAAGGCAAGGCACGTGTCATGGTGCCGGTCAGCAATGGCCTGATTGTGGCACTGGATGCCAAAACGGGGCAGGTCGATTGGCAAGTGAACTTGCCTGTACCGCATGGGGCTGAAGAAGTGCAATTGGTGGCCACCCCTGTGCTGGCAGGCGATAAGCTAATAGTGCTATATCAATGCCTTGAACAATCGGTCAGGACTAGCCACCGGCTGGCAGTGCTTGATTTGACCCGGCAACAACTGGACCCGGATTTTCCAATACTCGAAATTAATGCCGAAAAGCCCGCCGCTGATAGCAAAGGCACGGTTAAATTTAGCCCTAAAACGGCTTTTTCCCATGCCGAACTTAAACATATACTACCCAGCGGCTCAAAATGGGGCTTGGTTTATGCAGGGTTTGGCAATTCAAGTGATGTGCAGCCGTTTCATGGCTGGTTGTTTGAAATAGATTTGGATGCTTGGCATAAGCACGGCCCGCAACATGCTGTCCGCAATGTGTTGCTGACCACGCCAGAAAGCACCTGCCCTGTCACCCTATTCCACGGCACACAAGAAATGATTTGTGGCGGCGGAATATGGTCCCCCGCTGGCATTACCATTGTGCCGGACGGCAAGGGTGATTTTGATTTGTTTGTGCCTACCGGCAACGGGCAAGTGGATATTGCCCGCCATGACTATTCCAATGCAGTGCTCAAGCTCAAGCCCGGCCTGCAATTTCACGATGGTTGTGAAACGCGTTTGTGCCAAAACTTTGATCCGCTCAATCCATCTGAACCTTGCATCAGCTCCTGCAAAAACTTGTTTATTCCGCGCCTGATGCCCAATGACCTGCCAATCAAACCAGCCGACGGCGAATGTGACCAGCGCAACTTTTGGGAATGTTTGGCGTGGTTGGATTTTGACTTGGGTGCGAACACGCCTATTAAAGTCACACTTAAGGATGGGCGTAGCGTGTTGGTGCAACCCGGCAAAGACGGCGGTGCATACCTGATTGATGCCGAACATTTGGGCATCCAATATGACCGGATGCAAATTGCCGAGGTTTGTGGCACGCCAACCGATGGTTGTGCAAGGACGTGGATGGGTATGATTGTCACTGAGCCGGTGCAAAGCCAGGTGGATGGCGAACCAGTGGTGGTGATACCCACGTTTATGCCGGATAAAAGCCATCCTGCCGGTTTGGTGGCGTTAAAAATCACCTTAGAAAACGGTCAACCGACCTTTAAACGCTTTTGGCAATTCCCCAATCCTAATAGCCCAGAAGCCTTACAGGCGTTCCGCAGCCATCCTTCCCTACCAGCCATCACGCGCAATGAAGCGGGTGATGATGTGGTTTGGATTGTGGATATAGGTTTGCCCGGCACACTGTATGGTGTTCGCATCAAAGACGGGCAGCTAATGGCTAAGCAAACGCTACAAGGCACAGGCCGCCAGCAATCCAGGCCGTTGGTTTACCAAAACAGCTTGTATATTGCATCTATTAAGCCCAGCACTGGGCAAGGTTTTATTGAGGCGTATCAGGTGGCGGGTAAGATTACTTTTGAATAAGTGCTTATTAAGCAAGTAATTAAGTTAATGGCTGTGTTTGCCAAGCTGCTTAATGCCTAAAAAATTAGATTATCCACGCCCAGGCATTGATAAGATGTCAAGTTTTACGCATTATCAATGGGTATCTTCGAAAAACCTCATTTTACAAAAAGACACATCTATGAATCAATCGCTTACAAAGATATTTTTCATGAAATCAATGGTCTTTCGAGCTTCCCAATGATCTACCGCTGCATTTTGAGCAGTCATTAGATTGTTCTCATTGCATCACAGCATTTCCTTTCGTAGCAAGGCCTTATCGCATTGCCTCATAGAAAAAGGTAACCCAAAGGTCAGATACGATGCCTCACATCAGGTGTAACCGAGACATGTGAAAAAATGACCTTTAATTGTTGCCCGATAGCGGCTTTCATTGCAAATGGATTAAGTTGGTCATGTTGTGTTTTTAAAGCGATTTTAGTCGCTTCTGGAATTTCTGGATGATCCAGAATGCGTTGGTAAGGCGTGAGCGGTTGGTGATATTTTTTAACGTATTTAGCGCCATTGCGATGTTTTTCTTTCAACTTTAAGCTTGGGCAAAAGTGATTTTGTAAAGGACACCAAAGTGAACTATAAATATCATTCATCAAGGCTACGAGTATGGGATTGCCAAGACGATCATAACCGAATAGCTGTCTTGCATGAGTCCAGTTTTTCTGTTCAACATGGGCATTATCATTTTTCTTGTAAGGCCTTGAGCGGGTAAAAGCCGGTTTGCCGGGGTGATCGGTGAAATAGCGCACCAAATGGTGGTTCAAAAATTCAGAACCATTGTCACAATCAAATCCTCGCAAGGGGAATGGCAAGAGAGACTCAATGGCCTGAATCTGTTCCAGTACGCCATGAGAGCCCTTATTCCAGGTTGCCCGGCATTCTGTCCAACCGGTCACAATATCGGTCATGGTCAAGCTCCACACAAAATCACCTGATAACGTGTTCCCGCAATGGGCGACCGTATCGGCTTCCATAAAGCCAGGCAGCGTTTCATCCCAGTGGTGGGTGCGAATCGGGATTTGATTTTTCAACAGAGTTCCGGGTTTGGTGCCGGATAGTCCTTTGGGATGCCTGATGCGTAAAGGCTTTAATAAACGATCTAAAGTCGCTGCCGAAATCTTGAGTAAATCGGCCCGAACCGTTTCTGGCAGTGGTTCATAGTAGGTTTCATAGTGTGGCAACCAATCCGGTAACGGAAATTTTCAGAGTAGTTGTCGCCTCGACGGTTAAATCTTAAGCGGCTTTTTTGTTCCGAGTTATCTCCTCTGCGTTTGGTTTTTGGTTAGCTTTGGTCTTATCAGGATTAAGGTGGACTGCCTG
>Ga0208259_1000061_pt1 | contig 41240 bp, 40 predicted proteins | sample CryBogCBH22May08_FD_184618 | JGI IMG/M metagenome (GOLD analysis project Ga0208259, IMG submission 184618) | Freshwater microbial communities from Crystal Bog, Wisconsin, USA - CBH22May08 (SPAdes) | ecosystem: Environmental > Aquatic > Freshwater > Lake | place: Crystal Bog, Wisconsin, USA... | reverse complement strand
CAGGCAGTCCACCTTAATCCTGATAAGACCAAAGCTAACCAAAAACCAAACGCAGAGGAGATAACTCGGAACAAAAAAGCCGCTTAAGATTTAACCGTCGAGGCGACAACTACTCTGAAAATTTCCGCTGCCATTGCTTGGTATCTGGCCTCAAGCGCAGTATCCACCACATACGGTCTTAGCAAATCCTCAATAAATTGGTTCATGCGCCGTATGCTAACCGTACGGTATAATCCTTCTTACGCTGCTTCATTAAGCTTGATGATCATTCTTTTGCGCATTTCAGTCCCCATAAAGCGTCATACGTAATAACGTATGCTAACCTATTTTGACATTTTGGCGTCGATCTTCTTTAGTATATGAAATTAGCCTTATTAGTCCTGTTATGCGTTATCTCTTGCACCGCTTGCGCACCCGTTATAAAGCCCATGCCTGCTGCTATGGATAAACAGGCCGCTGAACAGCCGGCGTTGCTTAGGGAAACTTATTACCAAACAGCTGATGCCACCGTGTTGCCGTTACGCCGCTGGTTGCCGGTCAGCAAACCTAATGCGGTATTGATTGCTTTGCATGGCTTCAACGACTACAGCCATTTTTTTGAGCAGCCCGCCCGCTACCTTAGCAGCCAAGGTATTGCCTGTTTTGCTTATGACCAACGCGGCTTTGGCATGGCCCCCTTGCGTGGGCAATGGGCGGGCGCTGAGGTGTACGGTGACGATTTGCGCGGTTTAGTTAGGCTGGTGAAACAGCAATACCCCCACACGCCGCTTTATCTGCTGGGTGAAAGCATGGGCGGGGCGGTGATTATCAGCGCAACCGCCCAGGCCCCATTAGAGGAAGTGCAGGGCAGTATCTTGTCAGCACCGGCGGTTTGGGCGCGTAGCACTATGCCGTGGTATCAGAGCGGCTTGTTATGGTTATTGGATAATACCGCCCCTAAGCTGAGGTTGACGGGGCGCGGGGTGCGGGTCAAACCTTCCGATAACATCGCCATGCTACGTGACTTGGGGCGCGACCCTTTGGTTATTAAAGCCACCCGCGTGGATGCGCTGTCAGGATTGTCTGATTTGATGGACAGGGCATTTGCCAATGGACAAAATTTACCCGGCAAAAGCTTGCTATTATATGGCGAAAAAGATGATCTGATACCTAAAAAGCCAATGCATCGGTTTTTGCAGGGCTATTTGTCCACTGAAAAAGCCACTGGGGCAACAGCCGTTAGGACAGCAGCCATCTATGCCAATGGCTACCACATGCTGCTCAGGGATTTGCAAGCCCCTACGGTGTGGCAGGACATTGCCGCTTGGATAGCCCAACCGGACAAGGCGTTGCCTTCCGCCGCCGATACAAGGGCAAGGGCCGTTTTAGCCCGTTAAGCCAAACTTCACCGCAAAAACCGCCCGCCGCTAATATCAATCATCGCCCCGTTAATATGTGAAGACATATCGCTGGCTAAAAACAACACAGAACTGGCCACTTCTTCGGCAAAGGTGTTGCGGCCTAACGGGGTTTGTTTGCGGTAGTTTTCCATCATTTCTGGGGTGGAATGGATTTCGTGATGCTGGGTTTCCACCGTGCCGGGCATCACTGAATTGGTGCGCACATATGGGGCCAGTTCTTTCGCTAACGTATGGGTAAACACCATCAGGCCACCCTTAGCCGCTGCATAAGAACCGCCGCCATTGGCGCCGCCGGTTTGCACCGATAATGACAAGATATTGATAATACGGCCACTTTCTGTGGCGCGAAGGTGGGGAATGGCGTATTTGGTCAACAAAAACGCGCTGGTCAGGTTGATGTCCAGCGATTTGTTCCAGTCCGCTAAGGTGCAGTCTTCAATTTTTGCCCGTTTCACCAGACCGCCGCTGTTATTGACCAGAATATCCAGACGGCAGGTTTTGGCAAGCAGCTTGTCCACTACGGCATTGGCTTGCGCCTCGTTGCTCAAGTCCGCCTGTAACAGCACGGCCTTAATGCCCAATTCGGCTAATTCCGCCATTAAAGTTTCTGCGGCTTGGGTACTGGAATAATAATGCAGGCCAATGGTTGCGCCTGCTTTGCCTAAAGCCAAAGCGCAGGCGCGTCCAATGCCAACGGCGGCACCACTGATTAAGGCGACCTTGCCGGTCAGGTTAAGCGATTGCTCGGGTATCATAACGGTAACTCTGCTGGGTGGCGGGTTTTTCGCCCGGAAAATTTAGCTCCACTTTAACGCCGACCGGATCCAACAGAAAAACTTGGGTCATTTCGGGTGGGGAGCGGTAGTCAATTTCATAAGGGATGTTGCGTTCAGCTAAAGCGGCCAGCAAACCATCAAGCCCTGAGCAGCCCAAGGCAACATGGTTAAAATGGGTGTCGCCGCCCCTGTGCAGCTCTTCTTCAACAACGGATAAATGGATGATCGGTTGATCATCACAATATAACCACGCGCCGTTTCGTCGTGAAGGCGCACGCAATCCTTGTGTCAAACCGATAACCTGTTCATAAAACGCCACTTCGTTAGCCAGTTGCGCTTCTGTGACGACGATATTGATATGGTTAATTCCTGATATTTTCATGGTTACTCTGTGGTGTTGCAATCAAGTGTGGCAGGGGAGGGACATCCTCGGCCTATTCGGGCTGTTCTTCAGTTATCGGTTCTGGGTTGACCATTTGTTTTACCAATGCCAGCACGGCTTCGGCATGGCCTTCATGGTTGACGCCATAACAAACTTCCACTAACACGCCCGCTTTGTCAATAATAAAAGTGGAACGTAATATGGCCATGCTTTTTACGCCATTTTTTTCGCGTTCGCGCCACACGCCATAGCTTTCGCATAATGCGCCGCTGGTGTCGGCAAGCAGGTTAAGCTTTAGGCCGTATTTGCTGATAAAGTCGGCATGGCTGGCGCAAGTGTCTTTGCTTACGCCAATAACTACGGTGTCTAAAGCGGCAAATTCGTCAGCCAAGCGGGTGAAGTCATTGGCCTCTATTGTACAGCCTGGGGTGTCGTCTTTAGGGTAAAAATACAGGACGATATTGTTTACCCCGGCATAGTCAGCCAGACTGACCATCTCGTTGTTTTGGTTGAATGATCTGAACATGGGTGCATGTTGTTGTTTTTCTAGCATAAAATATCCTCATAAATGACCAAATCGTGGCAGGTGGACGCAGTGCCCCGCGCAAGCGTCATTGGGCATAATAGTGAGCTGGCCGGAAATTGTCCAGTTAAATAATAGCCACAACTTGTTAAGATATAAAGTAAAAATAGTAGGGTAATGGCTACAAAAGGCATTCTCAAAGACTAAGGCAAAGAAAGGCCCAAGAGGGTAGGGCGGTAGAGAGGATTGGTTAAAACTGTGTGATATGACACAGTACTGTGCCATATCACACAGTTTTAATTAAAACAATTGATTTTTAATGTTTTTATAGGCGGTAAAAATTAGGCTTGTAGGGCATATCACACACTTTTTGGCTAACGCCTAGCGTAGCATAGGGTTAAATGGTGGTTTTTTTGCTGGCAGTACGCGTAAAAATGCGCTGCTGTAGTGCGATTTAATGCCAAATGCCCAGCATTTGGGGTTTGTCAGCCAATTGTTATTGGCATACATAATGCTCATGATAGGGAATTAAGGTCAGTCCTACTGCAAAGATGCCGTTCAATGATGCCAATAACGTGTTGAAAACCCTGTATCCGATCATAACAGCCCTATTTTTGCTTTTGTTATCACCGTGCCTGTTGTGGGCGGGTCAATTGAAACCTCAGCTTAAAATTACCGAACAAGCTGCTGGTATTCACATCCAGGCCGAGCAAGTGCCTTTGGCCAGCGTCATGAAACATTTGGCGATCACTAGCGGTATCAGTCTGCATTACCTCAGCGGTTCCGCAAGCTTATTGGTCACAGGTGATTGCGAAGGGGCGGCGTTCAATGAGTTGATCAGTTGTCTGCTTAAATCGCCTATCAATATGGTGGCACGCTATAATGCCCAGGGTAAGGCGGCAGAAGTCTGGTTGCTGGATATTAATGGTGTTGGGCCAAGCTGGGCGGGCAGTTCATTGGTCGATATTGAGCCGTCAGATGTTGGCGGCTATGAAGAAGGCGAAGACTTGCTGGTATTGGCACAATCCAAAGACCCGCTTCAGCGTAGCCAAGCGATTGCCAATATGGCGGTTGCGGAGATTAAAGACCTGGTGTTGGCTAAAAAAGTGCTTGCGGAAGCACTGAACGATGACAGTCCGGAGATACGCGCCAAAGCCATCGGTAGCTTAAGCCGGGTGGATGCTGCCAATACCAGGCCGCAGCTATTGCAAATGTTGGCGGACAAAGAGGCATCGGTCAGATTGTCCACGGTGGTTGCCGCCTATAATGATCCGGTGGTGCTTCAGCAGGCACAAAACGACAGTGACCCGCAAATACAGCTGTTGGCTGAAATGAGCCTGAATAAATTGAATACAACAACAAGCCTTGGTCAGTAAACTTCGGCTATTGTTTGTGGCGTTCATGCAACCGCTGCATGGTTATCGGTTTTTGCATGGATTATTACCTGTTTTGGAAGTTAGTCTTCCAGAAAGCCAATCTCCCAAGGATATTTTCCGTTTGGCTCCCATCAGGAAAGCACTGCCTATACAGTCTTTCTATAATTAAGGGAAATTATCTCTAACAGAGTTTGTTTCCAGTTTTATTCGTCTACCCTTATATATCAAACTATGAAAAAAATTATACTAGCTCAAGCCATCACGGTTTCTTTGTTGACTTTGGCTGCTGCCGGAACCGTTTCAGCGCATGATTTGCTGGGTGGTTCTTTAGGTGCGAGTCAAAATTCTGTGGATGTTTTCCGTACCAACTGCTTTCAATGGATGGCTACAGTGCCTAACACCACCCATGTTTATGGCCCAACCCCTAAAGGTGAAAGCACCAGCGGTGCCCGTGGCTTTTTGGCGGCAATCAGCTTGACGGCTGGCACCACAGTGACAGCCACCATAGGCTTTAACCCTAAAGGTAATGTTAACGGCAATAGTGTAGGCAACAATGTGTTGCCTGCCTCCCCTGCACCCATGACACTTTCCGTCAGTGACACCAAGGTGGGTGCGGCTTGGAATGTAAATGGCACTAGCCCTGAGTTCAACGCTTCAGGTGTCGCCCCCATTCCGTTTGGTCAAGCGGGCTATTTGGATAGCAAAACAGCCGGTGCTGGCAACGGTGAATATGTGATTGTGGTCAGCCATGCCTCTGCTGTAGCAACTAATTATGACTTCATTGGCCACTGCACCAACGCTCCTTCTGGTCCCACCAACGCTATCCATACTGGCCAAGGTGCAGATTTTGTGTTGACCAAAAATTATCTTGCCCCAACCTTCGACTACGATCAATTGATCGATCAATAAGTTCTGCTGGAAAAGGATTTCTGTGTTTTGGCGGGTATGGTAATGTCCGATGGCTTGCCATATCCGCTTAAGCAACTATTTAATGAACCATATTATGAAGCACAGTGCTTATCTATCGGCGCCATTACTAATGTTTAGTTTGGCTACGGCACAAGCAGGCCCTTTTAAACTGGACAATGACGAGCGCAAATCAAGTTACGCACTAGGTGTGGACTATATGAACGGTTTGCAGCAAGATCAACTGGCATTGGATAATGAAGCTTTTTTACAAGGTATCCGTGATGTGCAGACTGGCCATGACAACCGCTTGGGTGTCGATGGGCAACGGAAAGCTTTGGATTATTTTGTCGTTAAACGGCTCAAACAACGGCAACACCTCAATGAACAAGCCTTGATTGAAAGCAAGGCGTTTTTATCGGACAATAAGTCCCGCTTTGGCATCACCCAGCTACCGAGTGGCTTGCAATATAAGATTGTGAGATTGGCAAGTTCCGGTCGTAAGCCAGGCATTAATAATGGCGTGGCTGTCCGTTACCGTTTGACCGATAGCAAGGGCAAGGAATTAATGGCTTCGCCCGCAGACGGCAGTACCCAAAAGTTGCTGTTAAACGCTATTTTTCCGGGTTTGCAAGAAGCGCTGCTGCTCATGAAAGAAGGCGACAAATGGCAAGTGTTTATACCACCGGAACTGGCTTTTGGTGCGAATGGCACGCCGGAGGGTCTTATTAAACCTAATCAGGTGCTGGTTTATGATTTGGAATTGGTCGCTATCGTACCCGCTGACCAAGCCCAACAGGAAATGGACAAGCCAACCATCAAGGGGGGCAAACCTAATACTTTTTAATTTTCTTGGTGGGCAATGAATGCCGCCAAACAAGGTCACTATGCATTTAAAACTGATTGCCGCTGGCTTAGCTTGTTGCCTGTTAATGGCGGCTTGCGCCGAGGTTAAACCTTGGCAACGGGGCAATCTGGCCAAACCGATAATGGCGGCGGATCCATCGCCATTACAATCATCAATGCGCCAACACAATTATGCTAGCAGGGAAGCGGCCGGTGCCGCCAGCTCAGGGGCAAACGGAGGCGGTTGTGGTTGCAACTAAGCCCCCCATCCATAAAACCAGTATAAAAAGCGCTGCTTTTCAGGCCTTATGCCTGTCGGCAATGGCTTTGCCCGGCATGGTCGCCACGGCTCAAGCGGGCAGTGACATGCTTAAGCCAAACCCAACCAGTGCCAGCAACAGTTCCAATGGTCAGGCCAACTTCAATAACGCCAGCCAAACACCGATTGAAAGCTTCGACGACAACACCATTGAGAGTGCTGACGATGATGATGCTGGCTACCAATACAGCCATTATGAAGAGGCCAAGCGTAATTTATGGGATATTGCCCCTGCGGTCGATAACAACTACACAGTCAATACAACCGGTCCCTACAAATTCCAGAACAGTTTAAAACCCATCACCGTTGATAGTGAACACGGCTACACCCGTTTTCGCCTGAGCGATAGGCTGCGCTTCGCTTTTAATTACACCCAAGATGTATGGTCTGGTGCCACCCCTTGGTTCACCGCACCAGTGGGTAATTTTATGCTGGCTAATCCGCAATCCGTCACCGGCGCGACCTACCAAGCCAATGGTGCTGGTGTTGGCCAGTTTTTCGATGCCCACGGTAGTCCGCTTTATCAGGCATCTTCGGTGTCAATATCCGATTACGGCAATACCGGTACACCGGGCTTGCCCTTGGCCTTGGGTCAAAGCCGTATCCAGCATGTATTAGGCTATGCTTCGCCGGAAATGCGTAATCAGATAGATGCTAAAGTGGGTTACGATTGGGACAATGCCTCACTCGATGTCGGCGGTGGGGTGTCTATCGAACATGATTATTTGTCGCGCTTTGGTAATCTGGCGGGGCGTTTCGATTTTAACCAAAAGCGCACCACGCTTAATGTCGGCTTGGGTTATACCAATAGCGACACCTACGCCACCTTGAACACCGGCGAAAGCATCTACGGTGGTACGGTTTTGGACCCCACGGTCTCAGTCACCCAGCTGCCCACCATGACCATGATCGATGGCTCAGTCATCAATCAAGAGGTTATCAAAGGTAATCGTCAGGATGGTGCAATCACACTGGCACTCAGCCAAGTGTTGAACAAAAATAGCGTGCTTAGTGCTGGCGTGGGTTATACCCGCAGCAGTGGCTATTTAAGCAATCCTTACAAAGATGTGATGGCGATGCAACTGGACCCTAATTGGCGCACCGATGGCTATGGCCCAAACGGCTATGTGCTGCCGGTCAACGCCTTTCCCGGTGTGCAATATTCGGTTGCTTCTGATGTGGTTAAAGAACAAAGGCCACACCTTAGAAACCAACTGACTTTTGACCTGGGTTACCGCTACTATGTTGAACCGTTAAATGCAGCGGCAAAAATCAATTACAATTTTTTCCACGACGACTGGGGCATCAATGCCCATACCTTTGACGGGGAGTGGCGGCAAGCCTTGCCGGGGCATTGGACGCTGACCCCTTATGCCCGATATTATGCGCAATCGGCAGCATCCTTCTATACGCCTTATGTATTGACATCCATGCTACCCGACCAGTCCAATTGGAATGACTTTTCTTCTTTGGCCAACCAATATTTTTCCAGTGACCAGCGTTTGTCCGCCTACGGGGCTATTAGTGGCGGTGTCACATTGGGCAAGCAACTGGTCAAGGGGCTGAGCATGGAACTGGGATATGAATATTATACCCACAAGGGCGGCTTGGCATTGGGCGCGGGTACGCCCGATTATGCCGATTACCATTATTTTGTCGCCAATGCCACCTTAAGGGCTAATCTGAGTGTTTTAGCCAGTGCCGGAGGCAATTACAACAGTTACGGCATGACCGACTGGCTCAGTAGCCTGTTTGGTGATGGCGCGTCGCCGCCTGCCGACCCCCATGCCCGTCACCGTCACCATCACGGTGCCGCCCCGGCCGGGGTGATGTTCTCGCACATGCTGGACAAGGCGGGCGAATTTATGCTCGGCTACCGTTATATGCGCAACACCCAGGGCGGCAGTTACCTGAACGGCAGCCAGCCGGTCAGCACCGATCAACTGGTGTCGCCAACCGGCACGGCTTGCCAGCCGGTTAGCCAATGTTACATGGCTTCCACCGCCATGAGCATGAACATGCACATGCTGGATTTGATGTACGCCCCCACCGATTGGATGACGCTGATGCTGATGCCGCAATTCATGTCGATGGACATGAACATGGTGATGCCTGTTGCTATGGATATGAACGCCATTGGCGGGGGCATGGACGTATCGGGTTGGCGTACTTACCAGGCTAATGGTGGTTTTGGCGACACTGGTGCCTACGCCATGTTCAAATTATGGGACGACAACGACCAAAAAGTTATACTAACTCAAGGTATCAGCATACCAACGGGGTCGATCAATGTCATGACCGAATTTCCGGGCACCATTGATCTTGTTTATTCCTACGGCATGCAGCTAGGCAGTGGCACATGGGACTACAAACCCAGCCTTACTTATACGGGTAAAATGGACAATTGGTTTTGGGGTGGGCAGTTGAGTGGCACCCACCGTTTGCAATATGCCAATAGCAGCGACTACCGTCTGGGCGACATTGTCCAAACCACTGCTTGGGGCGGCTACCAGTTCACCCATTGGCTCAGCTCCACTGTGCGCGGCGTTTATACCAATCAAGGTTCGATTTCCGGAAACCATTTTCAAAAACAAGGTGACGTACAAAATATGTGGATGCCTGAAGATATGCCCGGCAATTATGGCGGTAGTTTTGCCGATGTGGGCTTTGGTTTCAGCGCTTCAGTACCTTATGGTAGCTTGGCTGGCCATGCTTTTAGTTTTGAATGGCTACAGCCGGTAAGCACCGATTTCAACGGCTATCAACTAGATAGGACAGGGGCCTTGTCAGCCAGCTGGGGCTATAAGTTTTAGCTTTGTTTCCCTTACCAGCCAGTCACTGCAGTGCGTTGGTTTAACCGCCCCTTTATGTCGAAGCAACCGCAACGCCGGCCCAAGGCGCTAAAATTTTTAAAATTTCGTTTTACCGCTATGGGTTCGCCTTGTGAACTGCAAATTTATGCGCCTAATGAAAAACAAGGCAAGCAGCTTGCCCATCTTGTCCAAGCAGATGTGCTGCGCCTGGAGCAAAAATATTCCCGTTACCGTGACGATAGCCTGTTGTCCGAAGTTAATCGGGTTGCAGCCTGTGGCGGCACGATGGCGATGGATGAAGAAACCGCTGGTTTGTTGGATTATGCAGCGACTTGTCATCAACAAAGTGATGGCTTGTTTGACATCACTTCCGGTGTGCTGCGACGTGCTTGGCGGTTTGAGCGGTGCGAATTGCCTGAACCAGCATTAATTGATGGGCTTTTGGTAAAGGTCGGTTGGCACAAATTGCTCTGGTCTCCGCCAACCTTGACTTTTCCGACAGCGGGCATGGAAATAGATTTTGGCGGTGTAGTCAAGGAATATGCCGCTGACCGCGCTGCCGTCATTTGTCAGGAAGCGGGTATTCATCACGGCTTGGTGAATTTAGGCGGCGATATCCGCGTGATTGGCCCCATGCCCGATGGTCGTCCATGGATTGTTGGTATCCAGCACCCCCGTATACAGGGGGGGGTGTTAAAGAACCTGAATTTGTTTCACGGCGGAATGGCCAGTAGTGGCGACTATGCGCGTTGTGTTGTGATAGATGGGCAACGCTATAGCCATATCATAAACCCTAAAACAGGTTGGCCGGTCAAGTATATGGCAGCGGTCAGCGTAGTGGCCAATTTTTGCTTGGTGGCTGGCAGTGCCTCGACTATCGGCATGCTCAAGGAACAGGCCGGGGGGCAATGGCTTGGTGAGCTGGGACTGCCCCATATTTGGGTGGACAACCAAGGCGGGATTGGCGGTTCGCTCTAATAGGGCAACCGCTCAGCGGTTACGCAACAGCGTTTTGATGTGCCGGGCCAAGCCAGCCAGTTCGCGCGTGATCGGCCAGCGGTCAAACCATTGGTTCGGATAAATATCGCTTCTGGAGCTACGTTGCCAGCCAAGGCAGGGATTGGCAACCAGTGTGACCACATCGGGGTTTTGTAGGCGGAAAGTGGAATAAGCACCGTCAACATGCATTGGGCTGCCGTCGGGGTGTCCGGGTGTCCTCAATAACAGTTCATCTAAAAACGCCAGCAAACGTCCCAGCACTTTGCCATTGACGGCAAAGAAGTAAGCCGTCATGATTTTACCCTGATAAGCTTGTAAGCGAGGGTTGCCGTCATTACTGTCAAGTTCGAGGATATGCCCAAAATAGACAAAATCCCAGTTGGTGTCGGCCAATTGGGCTACCAACACTTCCGCCACTTCGGTAAAGTTTGTGGGCAGTGCCAGATCATCCTCCATAACCAGCACATTAGCTAAACCGTCGGCATGGGCTTGGCGCAGAACACCCAAGTGGCTCATGAAGCAACCATGTGCACCAATGCTGGGGAAAGGCTCGGCAGCAGTCGGACGGATGCCCGGAAACAACATTACTTGTTTGCCGTCTATTGGCATGTCCGCCTGTTCCAGTTCTTTGGCCATCATGGCCGCCCTGTCTTTGCGGTAAGGCAGGTTGATAATTTGGCAGCGGGCGAAATAATCCATGAAGCGCATGGCAAAACCTAGAATGTGGGGTGGAAAATAGCGGCTTTCTTATCCGTCAAGCGAATTTACCGAAGGATTTATTGTGTTAATATACATGATGACCATCAAATTATCTAGCCATCCAAGAAGGATATAGCCGCTATGCTCATTTGTATTGCCGAAGATCGCCCCAGTGAACGTGTAGCGGTCAAATTATTAATCGCCAGTTTGTTGGCACATTGTCCGGATGTGCAGATTGACTTGAGTTACCCGCCCATGGATGATGCGTTTGCCGGTTGGTTGCAGGGCAAGCCACAAATCCAGTTACGTCGTTCAGCCAATGCTGGTCACTCATGGAACATCAAACCATATCTGCTGTTGGCTTTGCTGGATGAAGGCCATGATGAAGTGTGGTGGCTGGATTCAGACGTGTTGGTGACAGCCGATTTCCGGCCTTTGGCTCGAGGTGTGTCTGCCGACGCGCTGGTGGTTTGCGAAGAAGCGCTTTATGGCGCCTACACTGATAATGGAATGCGTACCGAAGCGTGGGGGCTGGCGGTAGGTAGGCGCTTGCCATTTACACTTAATAGTGCCGTGCTACGGGTTACGCAACAGCATCGGCAGTTATTGTTGCGCTGGTGCGCACTATTGGAACATCCGGTCTATCGCGAAGCACAACAGCAGTCCTGGACACAACGGTCTGCGCATCTTACCGGTGACCAAGATGTGTTGGCAGCCTTGGTCAGTTCCGACGAATTTGCCGTAGTTCCCTTGCATATCCTCCATCGTGGCAGTGGCATCATACAATACTTTGGTTTTTCAGCATTTACCTTGCATGAAAGGTGGCTGGCTTTCCGCCACGGCTTGCCGCCGTTTGTGCATTGCCAAGGCTGGAAGCCTTGGTCTGAAAGGGCTAAGTTCCGCTCTGGTAGCGGCTTAAAGCATTGGCTACAAGCTTTGTATATCCAGCTGTCACCCTATATGGCGCAGGCTCGCCGCTACCAGCAGCAGCTTGATGAGACAGTCGATTGGTTGCAACCTGCCAGCACTATCGTAGTATGGGGCCACCGCATTGGTTTAAGCCAGCCCGCTTTGACGGGTTTGCCTTTAGCGGTTGGCTTCGATGCCTTGCGGGCGTTAAAGTACCTTATAAGGTGTGTGGGTAGCCGCCGCCAATCTGTCAAAGTATCAGGAAATATCCCGCATGACTGAAGACTCCCGTAATGCCCACCGGCGTTTACTGCGCAATGCATCATCACAAATTGGCGGTAAAGGGTTGTACATGATAACCCGATTGGGTTTGCCGCCGTTTATCCTGCATCATATTTCAATCCAAGAATATGGCATTTGGTCAACTTGTTTTCTGTTGGTCAGTTACATCAGTATGGGTACTTTTGGTATTGCCGGTGTCTATATCCGTTATTCGGCAGAGTATTATGCCAAAGGGGAACTGGACAAGATTGGCCGCTTGCTTGGTGCTGGGATTTGGTTGACAGTCGGCTTCAGCAGCTTAGTGCTGGGCGGGCTTTGGCTAGCTATGCCTTGGGTATTCCGCTGGTTTCATATTGATGTTGGTCACCAAGACACTGCGGTTATCCTAATCTTGGGTGTGGTTGGTGCCATGCTGCTTGATTTGATGTTCCCCTACGCTTATGTGCTTCAGGGTATCCAGCGCAATGCCGAACAAACCACCATCTGGACGCTCAGCTATCTATTGGAAACAGCCCTTATTGTTGTATTCCTTTTGCAAGGGATGGGGTTGCCGGGGCTGATGTTGGCGTTCGTGCTACGTTCGGTGTTTGCCTTGCTGGTTTTGTTGGTGTGGTTCAGGCGTATCTTACCGGGTTTTAAGATTCATTTGTTCGGATTGGGCAAGGAGCAATGGCGGCTATTTATCCACTACGGGGGGGTGCTGCAACTGGCTGGGATTGCCAGTACCTTATTGGCGACCAGCGAACGGGCTATGGCGGGTTATGTCACTAAGGGAGTAGGGGCGGTCGGCTTGCTCGATATTGGTCAGAAATTTCCGTTGATGTCAAGCCAACTGTTCAATGCCGCCGCCAATAGTTTCTTATCGGCTATTACCCATTTGCACAGTCTAGGACATCAACAGGAAGTGGCGGACATGTATCTACGTACTGCACGCTATCTAAGTTTGCTTAATGCCTTGGCTATGGGCTTTATGGTGCCGTTCGCCGAGGTGTTGATCACTTCATGGATTGGCAAGGGCATTGACTTCCAGGCTGCGGCACTTATTTTGGTTTACACCGCCATTGGTTCCCATGCGCAAACCTTGACAAGTCCTGTCACCGGATACTTTCAAGCTATTGCCCGCCCAGGGCGTAGTTTACAAACCTTTATAATCCCGCAGACAGTGCTATTGGTTGCAGGTTTGGCTTGGGTGTTTTTGCATAACCAGCAAAGCTTGTTGATGTTGGTGCAAGTGGCCATGTCGGCGCGTATTGCCAGCAGCATTGGGGTTATCATTTATGGCAATTGGCTGATGGGTGTCGGTCAGTTTGAGTATTTCAAAAAAGTGTTGTTGGTGGGTTTGTTGCCTTACTTGATCGGTGTATTGATAGAACGTGCCGCCTCGATTTATTGCCCACTGGCAGGGTTGGACAGGTGGCAATCAATGGCTATGTTGTTGCCTTTGGCTGCGGCTTATGGCGGTTTGACACTGCTTATCGTGTACAGCGTTTTTTGCAGCAAAGAGGAACGGGCAACGGTTCGGGGCTGGTTTGGCAAATTGTATTTCAGACGCACTGCTTCATAATACCTTCTGGAACTTGAATGGTCGGCTATCGATGGGCGGTGGCGCGCTGCCATCGTCATCGGGTGGCTGCCATTCGCGGCTGCGACGTTGCATATAGCTTTCTGACCAACCACATAACATCATAAACATGGTGAAGGTTTGAAAACCCATGTAAACGGTTGCAATGGCTATGATATAGGCCACGTAAATGCCGGCTAAAGTGAATGCCAGCGAACTGCCAAGCGGGCCTTGCGCGGGTGGTTGGCTGAATGCATAGCGGATCAGCCGAATTAGGGTGCCGAACAGTAACATAAAAAAACATAATATGGTCAATCGACCATGCATTAGGTACAGTAGCAGGTAGTGGTTGTCAATCGATTCCGTCCCTGGTATTTTGGGCCACGCTGAAAGCCCCCAACCAAGCAAAGGCTTTTCATTAGCAATATCCATATAATTTGCTATCAATTCGTATCGGTAGGCGGCTGTTTCCTGATTGGCATCGGCTGCCGCACTTCTGCCTACCGAAGCATAGCTGATGAATTTTCCCGCTGCTGGCACACCAATGGCAACTAACGAGAACAGAATGGCCATACCGAATTGTTTGCGGTTTTTAAAGCGTCCCATAGCGGTGATGGTTGCCCCGACAAACGAGGCTAGCCAAGAACCTTTGGCAAGGGTCAAAAACAAACCGCCAGCGGCAATCAGGGATAACCAAAATGCAGGTGTATAGGGTAGCCATTTCATGCCTTTGATTTTTCGGGGCCAGGCATCTGACCAATGCAGCCAACGCTGGAGGCGGAAACAAATGATCATCATCACTCCTGCCAGCAAGGCATGGGCATAGGGTCCGGCAGCGCGGGCCAAGCCAAATCTAAACGTGGTGACCCAAGCCTGCCCTTGACCGGGAAAAAACCGGTCAATAGTAAAACGCCAAACATTGAAGCCAAAGCGGGTTTCCCATATATTGATAATCGCGACAATGCACATTGACAAGACACATATCTTGGCAAACTCAAAGCGGTTGCCAAACGGCTCGATCAGGCTTTTAGCAAAAATGTAGGGAAAAATACCCCCGACTATCATGCCGAACATTAAATTTTGCGCATCGGCATAATTGGTGGCCCGATATTCGGAAATAGAGGCGCACAAGGCATAGCCATAGACCCATAAGTCATTGAAGCTAAAACGATAACCAGGCCAACCACTTCTGACAAAGCTGACAATCAACACCACACAAGCACTTTGGCTAAAAGAAGGGTCTGGTGCCCCTGGGAAAACGCAATGGTAATACTCAGGCATCAGCAGAAACACCGGCATATAAACGCGGAGGAATGCAAATTGAACACCACGTTTTGATACTATCCTATAGGCGATAATACCCGGCAACAAGGCAATAAAGGACAGCATAGCTACTTATAATGTCCCGATTGGCCGGGCGGGAACGCCGGCCACTACGGTATTTGCTGCGACATCATGGGTGACCACGGCATTGGCGCCAATAACAGCCCCTTCACCAATACTGACACCTGACAGAATAGCCACGCCACGGCCTATCCAAACGTTACGGCCAATGTAGATAGCTTTGGCGTGGTGTCCGGTGTCGCGTGGTGATTGTCCGGCAACGACCCGATGATTGGCATCGCGGATGCTGGTGTATTCCCCTATCATGACACCGTCACCAATATCAATACCGGCAAACGCCACCAGATGCACACCGCGCGAGATAACCACGTCGTCACCGATACGGATAAAACCTTTATCCTGTGTTTCCAGATAAAGTTCCCGATAGAGATAAGCGTTTTTGCCCAGTTCGATATTGGCGTTGCCGTGAATTTCAGGTGTGGACAAAACCACTACACTAGGATGCAAATGAGGCAAGGCTTGTTTAAGTCGGGCATGGGCCCAAAGCCGTGAATAAGCACCCATGGCATTGGTTATAATGGCGAGAGGGGCCAGTAACATTAATAGGTATCGTTTCAGCATAGCGCTTCCTGTAGTGTTGGTTTGCACTCAATCTGTGTGGTGGGTTTCACCGCCCCTTTCTCTGGCTAGCTTGCCGTTGCTTAAAGTCAATGGCAGCTGGTGGGTTATGGTTTGGGTGTGTGTTTATGCAGTTGACTGGCAATAATTTGCGCGGCCAGTTGTTCTGCCTTGTCGTATTCGTCGATCATTGAGGCGTAATAGCCGCCTCCGCGATAAATGGCCAAACGGGTGACGATGAAACTGACCAGCCTGGGTCTGGCACGTTCCAGTATTTTTACTGCCCGTTTCAGTTCGCCGGGGTTGACCTGTAAGGCACCGACCAGCAGTAGGGTCATATCGGCAATACCCGCTAGATATTCAGTGTCGGCAGACAGCAACACCGGTGGCGTATCTAGGATAACCACGGGATATGAAGCGCGGATATTGTCCAGCACAGCTATTAGGCGCGGGTAAGCGTATAAATGGCCTGAGGTTGGCAGACCTATGGCAAGCCGGTTTGGCAAGGGGCCTTCCGCTGGGCTGATACAGGCGGATAGCCCGATATCCTGTTCTATCAGCTCGAGCAGACTTTTTGCTGCCAGCATTGCCCAATAGCGAGGGTCGGGCTTGACTGGGTTGACTTCTACGACAATAGTCCGTACTCCCAGTGCCTCAAATTCCTGGGCCAGTTCGAATGACAAGGATGTGACCCCTGCCTGCGGCTTGACCGACGTCAGCATGATCAGTGAGGAGGGTCGCTGACGGCATTCACGGTACAACGACAATGCCAGTCGGCGCATTAGGTCAGCCAACACCCGCCGTGCCGCCAATTGTCCACCCGGGTCAAACAGTGCCGCCAGCGGCTTATAGCCAACCAGCTTGTGCACTTGGCCGGCAGTACGGATGCGTTTGTCAAACATATCGATCAGGATAGGGATGAGCAGACCCACCAGCAAGGCTACCACACCCACCATCATGACCATTTTTTTGCGGCCACCGCCAGTAGGATACAGCGGCGGCCTGGCTGCTGTCTCAAAGCGCAAGAATCCTGGTGCTTGTGATTCCACCTCCATAAAATTGATGCGGTTTTCCACGGCATCCAGCTGTTTTTGTAGGCGGCGGATATTGTTGCCTAGTTGCACCCCAGTGTTGTAATTGCTGGAAAACCAACTGGCTTTTTTCAAGGCATCGTCCAGTTCCTGCTTCAGCCGATTTTCCAATTGTTGGGAAATGTTCAGTTCGCTTCGCCGCTGTTCGACCAGAATTGAACTGACCCGGTTCGACAGATTGGTGACTGCGGTTTCAGTTTGTTCTTCCAGTTCAGCCAGTTCGCGTTTGATTTGTTGGTACTGTGGATGAGCTTCCTTAAGTTCGACAAATTGCGCCATCAATTTTTCATGCCGCGCCCGCAGACCCGCTTTTAGCCCCATCAGGTTAAAGTCTTTATCCACAATTTCATCAGTGGCGGCCTTGAGGGCCGCTTCGGCGGATTTGTTATGTTCGACATCGTAGATGGCGAACATAAGTTCGGCATTGACCCGTCGCCGCTGAGCCGATGCCAGTGCTGTGCGGATATCAGCCAGCATTTGGTCATAAGTGCCACCGCCATTATCGGCGAAGGCGGTGATGCCTAGCTCCTTAGTCAATTCCATCTGACGCGCCAAGCTTTCTTTGATTTCTTTTTTCAGCTCTTCACTGCGTTTTAGCAAAATACCCAAGCGTTGATCGCGGGCAAAAAACACCTCATCACGGTGGGCCCGCTCAAGATAGGTTACGATGACCGAGTTAAGCACATCGTGTAGCCCGTCGGCGGCACCACCTTCCAGGTCAACGGTGATCAGGTAGGTGTCCCTGACGGGCTTGATAACCAAGGCTGCCTGAAGCCGTTCAATGGCTTCGCGGTCGGTTTCACCAGCCGACTGCCAAACCGACCGGCGCGCTCCCAGTGCTTTCAAGGCATCCCTAATAATATCGTAACGGTTAATGGTGCGGGCCTGTTGTTGCACAAACATAAAATAAGAATTGAGCTCTTCCTCTTTGCTGTCCTGCAGGATGGTGACAAAATGCGGAGCCACATAGACGGATGCGGTAACCGCATAGGTCAGTTTGCCACCTTTTTTCCAGGCAATGGGCAAGCCAATACACAAGATGGCCAGCATCACCGCCGCGCTAATTTTGTAATGCTGGCGTAGGCTGACCATGGGCATAAATGTGCCCGCCGCTACGTTGCTGGTGTCCTCTGCATTGTCAAAACCCTGTTCACCCATCGACTTATAGCCCCGTAAGATTCTTGAGTATCAGTATGTAGGTGAATGGGTTGAGCTGTTGGAAGAGGTAACCCACTTTGGCCGGGACATGGCGCGGCACATAAATGACATCGCCTTCCATGATAGCGACATTGGTGTCGGGCTTGGGCGACAATAAGTCGTCCATGCTGACCTGGAGGTTGACACCTTTGCCGGGGCGGATGATGCGTATGTTATAGAGATTAGCCGCGAGGGTCGGGCCTCCGGCTTGGGCAAGGGCGACCAGCAAGGACATTTGCGGTGTCTGTCGGTATACGCCCGGTTTGCCCACTTCGCCCAAAACATAGAATGAGGTGTCGGTGGAGTCTGGTATGGAGACCACATCATCGCGCTGCAAGCGTATGTTCAGGTTGATGTCGCCGGTCAGCAAACGGGCGAGGTCAACCCAAAGTATTTTGTTGCCTCGGATAATCGAGCAGCGGGTCAACACCTGCTCCTTTTGGATGACTGGCATAGCTCCCGACTGGGCGATGATTTCCAATAAGGTGGGAGGGCTAGTGAACTTTATGCGGCCGGCATTTTCCACCCGACCAACCACTGTGACGTAGTTGGAGTTGTAACTTTCCACTTTTACCGTCGTATGGACGTGAAGATAGTAGGTTTGCAGTGTTTGCGTGATCAATTCGGATGCTTCTTCACGGGAAAGGTTATGCACGACAAGGGGGCCGGCGACCGGCAGCGTGATCCTGCCGTCAGGGCCAATTGTGTGGCTGGCTGAAAGTTCAGGGAATCCGTCAACTTGTACCAGGATAACATCACCATCACCTAACTTGTAGTCGCGTCCGTTGTTGGTTTGCTTTTCAAACTCAACCATTGCCTCTGTTGAAGTGGAATAGAATGAAGCGCGTTTAGGAAAACTGAAGTCTATTTTCGCACCCAGCGTCGGGTTGGGTACAGTGAACCAAGCACCGCAGCCAGACAGCAGGCTACAGGTCAACACTAACAGGCAAAGACTGTAGAAGTTGCGGCGAAGTTTCATCAGGGCAGGTTCAAGCTTTCGGTTGCAGCATCAAGCGTATGAAATAACTCGAAGATATGATGTAAACGCGTCAGTTCCAATAATGACAAGATATGAGGTTGGAAGCCGGATAACACAATGCGGCCATTCGTTGCATCCATTGCCTTCATAGCTGACACCAGCACCGATAAGCCCGATGCATCGACAAAAGAGACTCCGCGCATATCGATGATCAAGCGGCCAGTGCCGCCATTAATGCAAGCAATTATTTTAGGCCGCAGTTCAGCAGAGTGGACACTAACCATACGTCCGGAAAGCTCAACGATGTCAACACCGTGTCTTATGAAATGATTCACTTGCATTGGGGTTGCCATAAAATCAAGGTTGCTGCTGGCGTTTAACAACACTGAGGTTGTTCATTAGGCATTGGGAATAAGGACATTGTGAATAGCATAATAGCAGGCTAAGGACTGGATTGAATGGCTTCAGTAAATTATTTGACGTTAACGTTGTCCCCAACAAGCATCTAACAACGTAACTATTCTGATCTCCGGTAATATTTAATATTGCCACAATTTCGGCAAGGTCAAACAAACTGGCCTTTTGCGTTTCAGTGTAGTTTTCATCTTGTTTTTTAAGATTTAGACCAAGCAGCAATTGTACAGTTGGTTACCCAACTGATGGCTTTACCTCAGCTGATTATATCAGAAAAGCGGATACGGATAAGTGGCGTGATTGCATGTCGGTGTTTTATTGAACGAAACACATTCTAAATGGGTAGTGGCACCACCCCAATAAAATAAAAAATCCTGCCCGGCTGTCCTTTTAAACTGTGTCATATCACACAGTCATTAGGTGATATGACACAGTTGTAGCTAAGGATTTAATTAATAAGGCTTTTAAGACAGCTGGTGTGGACAGGTTTTAAGGCATATCACCTAGTGGTGAAATGCTTCCCTAGTAACGGAAGCAACTCATTGACACCACACCCGGCTAAACATAACGCTGGAAAATTTACCTCAAGTCACCTAATATCAACAATAACAAATGCTTATTGGAACTTAAGAAAATATCAGTAACATGATCTGGTAAATAATAATTGGCACAGAAGCTGCTGTGTAGTTTTTATGACTTAAGGATAGAGGGCCGATGGGATCAGGCCCGGTCATATACTACTTACATAAAACCAATTGATCGTCCTCAGGAGGACTAAGAATGAAAAAAACCCTATTATCCACACTGGTTGTTGCCGCTTGTGTTTTAAGCCAAGGTGCGTTTGCCCATACTGGCGTAGAAAACAGTAGTATTCTTGAAGGGACTACAACTACTTATAATGCCATGACCGTCACTCATGGTTGTGCCACCAATGCCAACGGGGAAGGCAGCCCACTGACACCGCCAAACCTTAATGTTTTGGCTAGCAGCACTGTGTTCCCCAATGGTGCCAATCCCGTTGTCAATATCGTTAATGCTGATGGCACTGATGGCGCGCAAATTGACTTGTCCACAGTCATTCAAGGCACTGTTGGCGGCGCGTTCACCAATATGTCACCTGTCCCTGCTTTTCCTGGCATGTTCCCTTACGAGAAGATCGTAATGGATAGCTTGGGCAACCAACGCGGCGTGCATACTTGGGGCAATCCAAACAACACACCGTTTTTTCCTGGCACACATGCGGTAGGTTTGGAGCCATTCAGAATGGCTGGTGTACAGTTTGTCCGCGATGCTCCAGGCTCGATAAACTGCGCTACTGCGCTTAAAGTGCGTTTTGCGTCCGCTGAATGGTGTCAAAAAGGTAAAACCGGTATTGGTACAGGCACTAATGCCGATATTTGGATTGGTCACATGACCACCAAATTTAATGACATCTATACCATGCCTTATAACGCGACCGATGCGGCAGCCGGCAAATTCTACTGGCCTACTATGACCATCAACCGCGATTTGGTCAACCATCCATTAGACGCTTCTTGTGGTGCCGGTTATGCCGTAGCGATTGCTCCTAATGATGCCGATATTGATGCTTATTTGGGTATCACTAAATCAGAAGTGCCTGCAGGATATTGGCCTAACAATTAATGTGCTGCGATTATGAGCCTGTCACTTTGATATTACAGGTTCATTTGGCTTAAATAGGCTTTGCCTTGCCTTGGGGATGGTTTTCGCCAATCCCCAAGGCAGGGTTTTTTCGTTATGGTTCAGAACCATAGTTGTACATTGGCGGTTTTCGATAGTATGAAATGCCTTAGTGGGTTGTTATGGGTTTTTGCCACTCTATTGACTGGCGTGGTATGTGCTGAAACGCTTGCCGGATATTCCCCGACTTTGATTTTTGTACACACGGCAAGCCCAGGGTCGGGCTATCAATTGCAAGCAAACCAAGCCCCCATCAATCAGGTGCTGGACAAAATCACGGCGATAACTGGGGTGCCGATACACCGCTCTGTTTTGCCACAAGACAGCGTAACAGCTACTTGCGTGGGTTCGACATTAAAGGCCATTTTAGATTGTTTGTTCAATCAGCAGGCCGCAATGATCGTGCGTTATGCAAAAGGTGACCAAGGCCAGACCGGTAAAGCCGAAGAGATTTGGATAATGGGTAGCGATTACGGTAAGGCTAACCGCCAATGTGTTACAGCTTCAATCCCGCTGGCAGAAAACAGCAAACAGCCTTCCATCCAGGACTTGATGACCTTAAAAGCGGAGGATGTAAGCAAGCTGGTAGAAATGGCCCGATCATCCGACACCAGTGTGCGCCTACAGGCGTTGGCCGGATTAGGCCGGCACGGGGAAGAGGGCAATTTGGCCATTAATGATGTTTTAAAAGCCGCTTTGCAAGACCCTAAAGCAGAGGTGCGGGCGCAAGCCCTAAACAGTTGGGTGAAAAGGGAAGGCGAAGGGGCGCTTAAGCAATTGCAAGACGCATTGCAAGACGAAGACCCGACAGTGCGCATGATGGTCGTCGATGTGGCTGACCGCAGTAACATGGCTTTGCTGCAACAATTACTGTCAGACCCCAGCGACGAGGTGCGTAATTATGCGGCGGTGAAGTTGGCTGCTTTGCAAAATGAATAAGGCCAAAGCGCCCAAAACCTATTGGAGTGAATAATTTTATTTAAAAACGGCTGTTAAACAGCATATTCCCTGAGCGAAGCCGAAGGGAATGGCAACACTAATCAGAAATAATGACGCGAGGATATTTATGAACATGACCAAAACAACTCCAACCCTGCTGGCCTTTTCAATGCTGGCAATGGCCCACTCTGCCTATGCAGCTGTTCTCACAGGCGCTTTGGGCAATGTGTCCAGCGCAACGGACTATTACCTGATCAGTTGTCCTGATACGACCACCAACCAGCTAAATTTTAGTGTTATGAACACTACCACTAAAGCCACTACGGCAACGCCGGTCGTGACCGGACAAGTGACTAAAGGATGGGCAGCCCTAAGCACTGATGACCTGACGGCTACTGATAAGTTATATGGTCCGGCGGTGAATGTCACCCAAGGGGCGGGCAATTATTTATTGACTGTGGATAAATATAACACCGGTGCCATCACTTATAGTTTTAATTATACCTGCCAAACCAAAACCGGTGCAGCCACACCCAAGGCCGCCACCATCACTACTTTGCAAAACCAATAAGTGGTTTTATTGGCCTATGGGCACTTATTCTGTTAACAGCAAGGTGCTTGGTTTAGCCGTTGTAGCAAGCCGCCTAAACTAAGGCGACAGATCAATTTAATAATGTGAGGATAACCATGACAAACAACACAAAAAAACAAATTCTTTTGGCGGTGGCGTTACTGGCGGCTGCCGGTTATGCTTCCGCCCACGACCAATTCGGTTCCTTGGGTCTTTCGGCTTCGGCCACGGATTACTATGTGGTCAATTGCTTTGATGACGGTAGCGGCCCAGCTTACCAGATGTATTATGACCTGACCGACTTGACACCTTATAAGTCTCCCGTACCCACCATTCCCACTTTATCCGTGCTGAGTGGGCAAGTAACAAAAGACCTGATGGCCCTGACCACTAGCGATCTCGTTGTTGGCGATGGCAACCCTGGGCCATCCATCACTGTAATGGGTGGTGCGGCTGCACCCGGTCAAGGTTCTGGCCCTGGCAATTATTTTATTACCGTCGACAAAAGCAAAGCAACGCTGGCATCAGCGGTCAATAAAGGCATTCAGAGCTATCACTTCACCTACCATTGCCAAACTAAACAAAGTGTCCATACCGGCACCGAGATTACCCAATTGCAAGACGAATAATGCCCAACTGATGGCTTTGTGACTAAAAAAACCCTGGGATGGGCAACTTCCCAGGGTTGCCTATACCCTTTACAAGGCGATGGCTTTAATCACCTTAAACCATCGCGGATGACAACAACAATAATGAATAAATATATACCCATCGGTTTTTTGGCGGCGTGGGCGCTAATCAATACCTTGCCATTATCGGCAGTTGAACAAGGCGACCCCATGCCAAATTGCGCATTGCCCAGTCTGCAAGGTCAAAACACCTTTCGCTTGGATCAGTACAAAGGCCAAGTGATCTATGTCGATTTTTGGGCCTCATGGTGCGGTCCCTGTGCCCAATCATTCCCGTTCCTTAATAGCCTGCACAGCGAATTTAAAGACCAGGGTTTAACCATTTTGGGTGTCAATGTGGATGAAGAAAAACCTCTGGCCCGTGAGTTTCTTGCCAAATACCCTGCTGCTTTCCCTATACTTAATGATGCAGAAGGCCAATGTGCGACCAATTTTGCCGTTAAGGGGATGCCATCCTCTTACTTGATTGACAAGCAAGGCATTGTCCATCATGTGCATCTGGGGTTCCGGCCGTCCGAAGCAGAAGAAATCCGTACCTTGGTGCATCAATTGCTTGCAGCCAAAAAATAGCCAGTCATGCAAAAATTAGTTGTATTCAGGGTTAAGCCGCGGCATTGGTTATGCTGGCTAATGTAAGGGATGAGTTAATGGTTTTTTTTTATAAACTGCTGCTGATGGCTAGCCTGATCACTTTAGCTAGTGCCTGCACGTCGGTTGCCCCGTGGCAACGCGGCACCTTGGCCAAACCGGAAATGGCGCTGGATCCCAATCCAATGCAATCTATGATAAGGGCGCATATCCATACCAGCCGCGAGGCGGGGTCTGCCAGCACCACCGGCAGTGGGGGCGGTTGTGGCTGTTACTAAGCGGAATCCGGTCAACTCTACCTTAACTGCCCTGACCTTGGCTGCCTTGGCGCTGCCTGGGCTAATGGCCGGGCCGGTGTGTGCCGATGATGATGAGGTTGATATCCAATACGGCCATTATCAGGAAGGCACACGCAATCTTTACGGTGCGACCAGTGCCTTTAAACCTATCCAAGTGGATAGCCTTAACACCAGTGCCCGGGTCAAATTGGCGGATAGGATTAGGTTTGCCTTTAACTATATCCAAGACACTTGGGGCGGTGCGACACCTATGGCCACCGCGCCGTTGGCATTTGGCGGCAATGGCAACTACACTGGTGGCGGCAACTATACACCTAGTGGCACGGTATCAGGCGCCACCCCATACCTGAACAACCACAATGTCTATTTTGACCGCCAATTGAATCCGCTCAGCCAAGATGCATCCGGAAATTTTGTCAAAAACACCCAGTTAGTGCATACCCTGTCGATGGCATCACCAGAAACGCGCAGACAAGGTGATTTTAAATTTGGCTATGAATGGGACGAGTCGGCAGTGGATGTGGGCGGCGGTATTTCGGTGGAAAATGATTATGAATCCCGCTTCGGCAATGTGGCAGGACGTTGGGATTTCAACCAAAAACTGACCAGCATCAATGCCGGGGTCAGCTATACCAATAGCGACACCCATGCCATGATCGACCATGATGCCCAGCCTTATATTTTCGATACTAGCAGCGGCGGGCAATCCTATAATTCCTCCTATGGTGATGTTAGCCATATAGTGATAGGCAACAACGGGCAACGCACCCTTTATGGCAATAAGCAAGATTGGGCCAGCAACTTTGGTTTGACCCAGGTGCTTAATAAAAATGCCTTATTCACTGCGGGTGTGGGCTATAGCTACAGTGCCGGTTACATGGCAAACCCCTATAAGGTTGTGCAAGTGGCTTTTATCCCACCCGACCAGACCGGCGACATTTTGACTGGCACCACCACGGCACTTTTAGAACAACGCCCTGACCAGCGTAACCAACTAAGCGGGTCTTTAGGCTATATCCAGCATATCGATAGCCTGGATGGGGCTTTTCATTTCAATTACAAATTGTTTAAAGATGACTGGGGCATCACCTCGCACACTTTTGAAGCCGATTGGGTGCAGAATTTGGCGGCTGGCTGGACAATCACGCCAAAATTCCGCTATTACTCGCAATCCGCCGCTGATTTTTATAGCCCTTACTTGATTTCTAACCAAGCGATTCAAAGTAATGCTGTTGACAATTTAGGCAGGGAAATTTATGTTTCAGCCAATCATCCTAACAACGGTGTGCAATATTATTCAACCCCGTTAGGTTATGTGAATGCCAAGACTGGCCAGTTGCTGAATTTTTTTCAACAACTCAAAGTTGAACCGGTCAATAAGACCGTTCCTTTTAACCGTGCCGCTTTGCCCAAATATTATTCCAGCGACCAGCGCCTGTCGGGTTATGGGGCATTAAGTGGTGGTCTGATTGTGACCAAACAGTTTGCCAAAGGTATTAGCTTGGAAGCCGGCGGCGAATATTACACCCATGCTGGCGACCTTAAACTGGGCGGCGGCGGGGAGGGCAGTTATGCAAACTTTGATTATTGGATGGCTAATGCCACCCTAAAATTGGATTTGTCGGCATTGCAACTGGCTAATGGGGCTATGTTCGGTTTCAATGACCATAATGATAACGGCCATAACGCCCACAAGTACCATAGTCATTCGCATCACCAACATGGAAACGCCCCCGCCGGTGTCATGTTTGCCCATACCCTAGCTAAGGCTGGTGACATGATGGTGGGCTACCGCTATATGTATGACAGCGAATCAGGCGGGATGTTGCACAACAGCCAAGCTGTGACTGACAGCACCTTGATTAACAATGCTTGCCAAGGCAATGCCTGTTATGTCACACCCGCTGCCATGACCATGAACATGCACATGATAGACCTGATGTTTGCCCCGACTGATTGGCTGACTTTAATGCTGATGCCCCAGTTTGTCGATATGGGGATGACCTTTAGGGGACTGAGTGGGGCAGGGTTGCCCAGCGATTACAATAGTGAGGCTGCCGTATTGCATTCTGAACATCCCCATGCCACTGGCGGGGTTGGCGATACAGGCCTGTATGCGATGTTCAATCTGCTGGATTTCCAAGGCCACCATATTCATGCCACGATGGGGGTCACTGCGCCGACCGGAGATGTGGGTATCCAATTGCGACCTATCCACACGGTAGACCTTGGTTTTATCCATTACGGGATGCAATTGGGCAGCGGCACGTGGGACTTAAAACCTAGCCTGACCTACACCGGGCAATGGCAAGATGTCAGTTGGGGGGCGCAACTCAACGGCACCATCCGCACCGGCAACAAAAACGCTTCGGGTTATAGCTTGGGTAATATGTTGGGCAGCACCGCTTGGCTGGGTTACGGCATAACCCCTTGGTTGTCAACAACCGTGCGCGGTCTCTATAGCTATGAGGGTACAGGCCAGTATCAATACAACGGCACTTATTATCCTATTGGGCCGATGGATTATTTGGCCAATTACGGACGGCAATCCGTGGATATGGGTTTTGGCCTCAGTGCGACCGTGCCGGAAGGAACTTTGCAAGGCAACCGCTTCAGCGTTGAGTGGTTGCAACCGGTCAGTGACGATGTCAATGGCTACCAGTTGCGGCGAGACGGCACACTGTCTGCTATCTGGGGCTTCGGCTTTTGATGGCTAGGCGTTTCAATTTCAAATGATTGGGATACCCGATCAATCTTTGCAAACATAACAATAATTACTCTATGGATAATAACGGATCAAACCAATTGGACAGCTTAGGCCGCATTGGCCTTTACCTTACCGTATCCCTGACAGGGGCCTCGGTGATGGTCATCGAACTGTTAGGCACACGCCTGATTGCACCTTTTTATGGGGCTAGCCTTTATGTCTGGTCATCGCTAATTTCAGTGACTATGATAGCTTTAGCAACGGGTTACTTTGTCGGTGGACGTTGGGCGGACAGTGCCAAACGCACCGGCTTGTCTTTAGTGATAGGGGTTGCCGCACTAATGACCTTACTGATACCCGTATTGACTCATCCCATATTATTGGCAACTGACCCGTTAGGCTTACGGGGAGGTGCTTTTGTCAGCGCCTTATTGCTGTTCTCGCCCAGCCTGACTTTTTTGGGCATGGTCGGGCCATTCGCCATTAAGATGGCCACCCAGCAGCTGGCGGGGGTTGGCAACAGTTCCGGCACTATCTATGCGGTCAGTACCTTAGGCAGTGTGTTTGGGACTTTGCTGCTGGGGTTTTTTCTATTTCCGGCGGTGGGGTCTAGGGAGATTTTAGTGGGCTTAGGTGTGTTGTTATTGGTTTTGGCTATTATTGTTGCGGTCTATGAGCAAAAACAACTGGCGAAATCAGCAGCCATTATTCCTTGCGTCATACTGGCGGTAATCGGATTTGGATTGTTGCCGCAAGTGGTGGGGGCAGGGCATCGTAGCATGGATAATGGCAAATTTATTATTCGCTCCGAACGCGAAAGCCTGTACGGGTGGGTGCGCGTCATTGACCAGCCTGCACAAGATTTGCGTTTGCTGACTTCCGACGCATCCGCCATAGGTGCTTCCAGCATTGCCACCGGCAAAAGCCGCTTGAGTTATCAAAATATTGTCGGGCTGATTCCGGCACTAACCCCTAACCATAAAATGACCCGCGCGTTAATCATTGGCCTGGGGGCAGGCCACATGGCACAAGTCCTGCGCGACCGCTACGGCATTGTCACCGACACCTTAGAAATCGATCCTGCCGTTGCCGAAGCAGCGCGCGATTATTTTGGCTACCAACCGACCGGACGGGCCATTGTCGGTGATGGTCGTTTTGAAATACGCCGTTTGCAAGGCCCGTATGACTTGATTATCCATGATTGTTTCACCGGTGGCTCAGAACCCGCACACTTGCTGACTGTAGAAACCTTAACGCAATTACGTGGCTTATTGTCAGAACAAGGCATTCTGGCCATCAATTTTGTTTCTTTTGCCAACGGGCAGCATACCGCGTTGGCTTCGGTCGGCAAAACCTTAGGCCAAGTGTTTCCCCAACAAACCACTTTCATCTCCGAACCCGGCAGGGATTTTAATGACTTCATTTTTTTGGCGGCCCAGCAACCGATTGATATAACCTCGCCCTTGTTATTGCCCAAACAAGCCGATTGGTTAAAAGAAAGGGTTTTTCCGGTGGATAGGCAATTCGGCGTGGTGCTGGCGGACAATTTAAACCCGTTGGAACACCTGCAAACCGCTAAAGCCGAATATTATCGCCATTTTATCGTTGACTGGCTAGGCCCTGACGTACTCATCCGATAGTTTTATCAGAACAGTTGCATAGCCAACATAATCGCATCCTCCCGGCCATGTTCGGCGGGATAATAATCTTTTCTGATGCCTATTTCGTTGAAACCGATATTTTGGTACAAGGCCAATGCTCTTGGGTTAGATGGGCGGACTTCTAAAAACACCGTTTCGGCACGTCCTTTGGCTATGTTAAGCAAATGCTCAAGCATTTTCCGGCCTATGCCTTGTTTTTGTTCGGCGGGGTGCACCGATATATTCAGCACGTGGGCTTCCCCGACGGCAATTGACATCAGGCAATAGCCTAACACCTTATCGTCTTCTTCACAGACCCAACAGCTATAGCCCGCTTTAAAACAATCAGTAAAGATATCATGTTCCCACGGAAACGGATAATTCTGCCGTTCAATGTCCAACACATCCGCCAAATCGCTTTCATTCATTTTTCGCATACGCAACAAATCTATCCGTGGTACAGAATCGGGGAACAATTTGGCGTAAAATTCCTTGTCAGCATCGTAAACCAAGGCGTTTTTGATTTGATCCAGTAATCCGCGCATTATCTGTTTTTACTCTCTTTTAAAATGGCTACTATAAAGGCTTGCGTGTAAAGGGTATTATTGCCAATAGCGAAAAGCTAGCGGCGATCCGATGCGGTAGATTACTACAACCTGCTGATTATCTAAAGTGTTGGTACGCAGTATGTTGGCTTAGTGACACCGTACGTTGGCTGAGCGAAGCCGAAGCCCGTAGCCAGCGTAGCAGCATCCAGACTACAGCTGTGGCTGGTTGCGGGCATGACCCGCTGCTATATGATTCAACAACTTGTAAATTATTTGGAGAACAACATGGTAAAAATAAAAGTGCACACTCCGTTGGTGGAATTGGATGGCGATGAAATGACCCGAGTGATTTGGGCTTATATCAAAGATATGCTGATTTTGCCCTATCTGGATATCCAACTTGAATACTATGATTTGTCCATTACCCACCGTGATGCAACCGATGACCAAGTGACCATTGATGCCGCCCATGCCATTAAAAAATACGGCGTCGGCGTGAAATGTGCAACCATCACCCCTGATGAGGCGCGGGTGCAGGAGTTTAAGCTAAAGCAGATGTGGAAATCGCCCAACGGCACCATCCGCAACATCCTCGATGGCACTATTTTTCGTGAACCTATAATTTGCGGCAATGTGCCGCGTTATGTGCAAGGCTGGCAAAAGCCCATTGTGGTCGGTCGTCATGCCTTTGGTGACCAATACAAAGCCACCGATTTTGTGGTCAAGGAAGCTGGGGAATTGGCTCTGGTTTTTACTCCCGCATCGGGCGGCGAGTCTAGCGTTTATAAAGTTTTTGATTTTCCCGCTAAGGGCGTGGCTATGGCCATGTACAACTTGGATGAATCTATTGAAGGTTTTGCTAGGGCATGTTTTAACTACGGATTGGCCCGTAACATGCCGGTTTACCACTCCACGAAAAACACCATCCTAAAAAAATATGACGGTCGATTTAAGGATATTTTCCAAACTGTTTTTGACAACGAATTTAAAGCCCAGTACCAAGCGGCCAATTTAAGCTATGAACATCGCCTAATTGATGATCTGGTGGCCTATGCCATAAAGTCAGAAGGAGGCTTTGTCTGGGCCTGTAAAAATTACGACGGTGATGTGCAATCTGATGTGGTGGCGCAAGGCTTCGGCTCGCTGGGCTTAATGACCTCTGTGCTGATCACCCCCGACGGCAAAACCGTGGAGACAGAAGCGGCCCATGGCACTGTGACCCGGCATTTTAGGGATTACCAGCAAGGCAAAGAGACTTCCACCAACCCGATAGCTTCACTATTTGCCTGGACATCGGCGTTGCGTTACCGGGGCAATTTTGACCAGACCCCGCAAGTGAAGGCCTTTGCCGATAAGCTGGAAAAAGCCACCATCGACACCGTTCAGGCTGGTTTTATGACCAAGGATTTGGCTCTATTAGTCGGTAATGGGCAAAAATACTTGAACACTCGGGATTTTTTGGAAAAAATTGTGGTCAGGATGTGAGTTTTCCTCAATCTGCATTATTTGCCTGTCCACTTCATCCCCGCCGTTGCTTGGCATTCTTCTGGCGGGCTTTTTTCTTGGCTTCCTTCTCTTCCCGTAAAATCACCAATTCCGCTAGCTCTTGCTCCATCATGGCAGGCGTTTCCAAGCTAATTCTGCCCAGCGCACCGGTACGGAACTCATTGAGCAAGATTTTTGCCACCCTATCCATATCGACTTGCCCGCCAGACCGCAAACAGCCCCGGGCCTTGCCTATCATTTCCAGCAGATGTTGTTCCGTTGTCGGTTTTTCCGGCAAATCAAAGCGCGTTTGCAAACAATCGGTATAATGCTTCAAAAAATAGTCGGCGGCAAAAAAAGCAATGTCTTCGTGGTTGATCGCGGTGTCCTTAATGGCCCCTGTGATTGCCAAGCGATAACCACTGTTTTTATTGTCCAAATTAGGCCACAACATGCCGGGAGTATCCAACAACACAATATCGTTGTCCAAGGCGATGCGCTGCTGCATTTTGGTGATCGCCGGTTCATTGCCGGTTTTGGCAATGGTGCGGCCCGCCAAAATGTTGATTAACGTGGATTTGCCAACATTGGGTATACCCATAATCAGGGTGTTCAGCAATTTGCCTTCACTACGGTCAGGCAGCATCTTGTGGCATAAATCGGGCAGTTGCCTGATTCTTTCCGGCTGCTCATTGGTGACCGGCAACGTCTTGATGCTTTGCTCCCGCTCCAGATAGTTTTGCCACACGGCGGTTTGTTCAGGGTCGGCAAGGTCGCTTTTGTTGAGTACTTTTATGCACGGTTTGTCACCGCGTATACTCGCTAACATAGGGTTTTGGCTGCTGAACGGAATACGCGCATCCAACACTTCAATAATTAAATCGACCTGCGGCAAAATGGCTTTAAGCTCTTTGCTGGCCTTGTGCATGTGACCGGGGTACCACTGAATAAGCATAATGGTTATAGTGTCTTAAAAGTTAAATGATGTGTCCAAAATTAATGACAGACAGGAAATAGGGCCTAGTATGCACGAGAATGAGCTAAGCAGTAGTTTTTACGCCTACTTGTCGCGGCTGAGATGGATTAAACGCTGGGGCTTAAAACGTAACGCCCATGATGAAAATGTCATGGAACACAGTTGGGAAGTGTCGGTGATTGCCCATACCTTGGCGTTGATTAAAAACCGTTATTACCAAGGTGACGTGGATGCCAATGCCGTGGCAGCCGCTGCTTTATACCATGACATCACCGAAGTGATCACCGGCGATTTGCCCACGCCGATCAAATACCACTCCGAAGCCATCAGCAATGCTTACAAACAAATTGAAGCACAAGCGGAAATTGAATTGCTTAACCAGTTGCCATCCGCATTACGCGAAGATTTTGCCGTTTTAATCCAGCATGATAAGCTGCCGGAAGAACATGCCCAACTGATAAAGGCAGCTGATAAAATATCTGCTTACTTGAAATGCCAAGCGGAGCTAAAAGCGGGCAATGCAGAATTTGTCACCGCAGCGGCACAATTGGCTTTGACCATTAGCGAATCGCAACAGCCGGAAGTGCTGTTTTTTATGAAAACCTTTGCACCCAGTTGCAGCTTGACATTAGATGGATTGATGCGGACATTTTAGCGGATTGGCATCCCAAAAGGGGCTAAATAACCGTTGTGTAGATAACACCATGATGGCCGTTGAATAGTGTGTTGATGTTAGCCGAGGGTGAAAACTTCCAAGGTCAGTTGAAGACCCTGGATGTTTTTAGTTGGGACGAGATTAAGGGATGAGGTTAATGTTATTGCTCGCATGTCACATGGCCGCTATCTTGTTCTTTACGGTTCATGTTGACGTTGCTGGCAATGGCTGCTGTGGCAAACAAAGTGGATGAAATAATAAATTCACCGGAAATAAAGCCAAACAGGCCCATCAAAAAAACGATGGCGGTTAAAATGTCTCTGTAATAATTGTTCATTGATAAATCCTCTTAAAAAAATTTAAAGATACTGCAAACTACGATGCAACTATACATAAGGATTTATTTGTTGACAATACCCGCTTCATTAGATTAATTGTTTCTTTTTTAGGTATAATCAGCAGAACATTGGTTAAGTTTTCTTGTCTGACTGGTGTTATGCCGTTGTGAAATGGAAATCAGCATTGAGTAAAATAATTTTTCCTTAGACAGTATTTACTTTAGGCGACTTTTGTATCTTACCCGGACAATGGAAAATTGACGTGGTTACAGGATTTATCTTTGAAGCGTAAAATTCAGGTCACTTGGTGCAATGTTGTCACGCTGAAATAGGCAGCAAGAGGATGATGTGCGTTGTTACGCCTTGCCGGGGCAGTTGGCTTTTGATGTGTTGGGCAAGCAGTTTTTCCAATCGGGGTGATGTTGTTTTCGTCCACCGGCAATAATCGGTTATTGGTTAAAGCGGGACATTATTAGTATCGGGCTGCAAGGCAAGGCCATCACGATAACACTTTCACTTCCGAACCTTGTTGCCAGGTGGGATATTTGCGCATGATGCTGGCAAACAACGCTGAAGCCAGCAGCTTGGCTAGCCAAGTTTTTACGGCATCATACCCGGACAAGCGGAACCATTCTGCATCAACGGCGGCAAATTGCCGGATGAAAGGGACAATGGCGGCATCGGCCAATGAACAGTGGTTGCTGCATAAATAGCCTTGCCCCGCCAAGCAGTTTTCCAGTTCGGCCAAAAATAACGCGCCTTGTTGGCGGTAATGGCTGGCGGGGTGTTGTGGAAAACGGTCGGCGTATTTATAGCGGTCGAGCTGCTGTTTAAAGTCGCCGTCATTCCAAGCAATCAGCGCCTGCGCCGGTTCAGGGTATTGCAACCAGTGGTCGGGGTCGTGTTGCGCTAATGCCCAGTGCATAATATCCAAACTTTCCGCTAAAACTTGGCCTTCCGGCAGTTGCAGCACGGGGACGGTGGCTTTAGGGGATATTGCCAGCAATTCGGGCGGTTTGTTTTTTAAGGCAACTTCGCGCTGTTCAACAGCTATACCGGCATACACCAAGGCCAGTCTGGCCCGCATGGCATAAGGGCAGCGGCGAAAACTGTATAAAATGGGCAGGGGGTGCATGGGATGGTGCTGGCGTTCTGGCAAACCTAGGCGATTCCTTTCGCCTTCGGTTGATGGGTGGTGTTACAAGCGGCTGAGCAGTTCGGCTTTTTTGTTGCTGTACTCAGCATCGGTCAATAGACCCTGATTCCATAGTTCCGCCAATTTTTCGATGGCGACAAAAATATCGCCACTGTTTGGGGAGGCCGGGGCTGGTTTGTTGGCTATCGTAGGCTGGAAAGCGGCTGGTTGCGGCTGGTTTTGCACCGGGATATTATCAATGGATATGACCGGCAGGCTGCTGACATCGACCACGCCGTATTGGCTAGTGAAGGTGATGGAGCCGCCGATGGATTGCTGCTGGGAAAATCCGCCTATACGATGGTCGAGCGTATCATACAAGGTGACATGCCCATTGGCTTCGATGGCTAAGCGGTTAATGGTGGCAAAATAGGCATAGCGGACGTTATTTTGCGCACCGGTGCTGTTAGGGAATTGCAAGCCAGCGGGCCACCAGTTGCCAGAGCTGCCTGGCGGCGGCGGTACAAACAAGCTGACCGGATTATTGCTGGTGTTGCCGTTTTGCTGTTGTTGACCGCCATTAAAATGGCCTTGCTGTTGGTTGCCTTGGCTTTGTGATTGGAAGCTGCCGGTTTGGATTAAGTTGGTTTGGTTGGCAACCAAACTGGACAGTTCCTGACATAAGCCAGACACTGAGTTCTTCAGTCCGTTGTTGAACATGTCACCCAGCATAATCATGCCGCCGCGCATCCATTGACCGGAGCCGCCAAATTCGGGATGGCTGAATTGTGCCATTGAGCCGTTGCCATTGATAACCGATTGCAACAAGCTACAGACCGCATCAAAACTGAAGTTGTAACGTTGTGCCAGATTGTTGATTAGTTGCTGGCCTTCGGGCGTTAGCTGCATCATATTTTTGTAACCTACTGATTAAAATAAAAGGCGGGTATTTTTAAGGAGAATAGCACCTAGATAAAACTCCCTGCCAGTTTAACCGATTTATGTAGTTAGGGCTTGATTAATTTTAAAAATAGCTTGAAAATTGTGCCTATTGCCAAATAATTTGAGTCCGCTCACCGCGGCAAAATTTGCATCGGCAAGTTGTTTTTGGGGCGCAAGGTCAAGCGGCATTCATGGATGACTTGTTCGCCTTTGGGCAAGGTCAAGCGAAAATGCCTGGCCAATATAGCCAAACATAACGTGGTTTCCACTGAACCAAAAAACTTGGCCAGACACACTCTTGGCCCGGTGCTGAACGGTATATAGACAAATTTATCCGGTTTGACGGGGGCATCCGGCAAAAACCGTTCGGGTATGAAATGATCAGGCTTGTCCCAATACAATTTGTGCCGGTGCAATAGCCAAGGCGATACAATCATGACAGAACCAGCCGGGATGCGCCGCTTGCCGATCTGGTCATCCACGACCGCTTCGCGTGTCAGCAGCGGAACGGGCGGGTAAAGACGTAATGTTTCATCAATAATGGCGCGGGTATACACCAGTTTTTCATAATCGGCAAACGTGGCCGAGCGGTTAGCCAATACGCTGTCCACTTCTTGATGCATTCGCCGTTCCACTTCTGGGCACTGGGAAACCAGATACCATGCCCAAGCCAAGGTGTTGGCGGTTGTTTCATGTCCGGCCATAAACAACACAATCAATTCATTGCGGATTTGCACTGCGGTCAGTGAACCACTGCTGTTGTTGTCGCCCAAGCGGCTCAAAAAACGGCTCATTAAGGTGTAATCGTTGCTGCTGCTATCGGCTCCATTGGCAATGACATTATCCACTATGTCATGGATACGTTTGGCGGCCTTGTGGGCTTTGCCCAATTTTAAGCCCGGCATCCAGTTGGGCAAGGCAAAAAAAGTGGCAATATCCATTTGTTCAACGGCTGCTTGGTACTCGGCAAAACTTTGCACCACTTGTGCTGCCTGTTCAGCCCCCAAGTGGCTACCAAATAACGACTGGCAAATAATTTCCGCCGTCAGTTGTCCCATTTGCGGCAATACATCCAGCGTTGCCCCGGGGTGGATTTCGGCCCATTGCCGTACCCGTTCCTCGGTGGTTTTGACCATGATTTCGGCGTACTTGGCCACTTGTTCGGAACTGAACAAAGGGTTCTCAATGGCCCGGTGTTTGTGCCAAATGGCCCCATCACTGATAAACAAGCCATTGCCCAGCAAAGGCTCTAATGCTTTGCGCATCAACAGGCTTTTTTTCTCGTACTTGCTGTTGTGGGTAACCAGCACATGCTTGACGGTTTCTGGGCTGCTGGCTATAAAAATCCAGCGGTTGAGAATTTTAGTGGAGCTGAATTTTTGGGAAAAGCTCTGTTCCGGCCAAATTGACAATAAATCGCGCCGCACTGCTTTTAAGGTATCCAGCGGGCCTAGTTCTTTACTGGGGCGATGGGGATAAGGGGGTACAAATCCAGTCATGTTGACAGTCCGTTAACAAGCAGTGGTGAAGGCAAGGGCTGCCCAATAGGGTTAATCAACAATAATTGCCGAGCAAATCAGCCACACTGTGGTTGGCAATACCATGCACAGTGATATTTTTTTTAATAGTGCAGTTATAGTTCTCGTGCAAATGACCATGGAACAAGCGTTTAACACCCATAGCCGATGCCAGCTCGCTTAGCACATGGAAACCATACCGATGGGAGCCAGGGGCTTCGTGAGTGACCAAAATATCGGCTTTTAATGATTTTAACGCGTCATATTCATCAGGCCATATCGCCGACAAATATTTCAATGACAGTTTACGCTGCTTTTGCCCCGTTGGCCGATCAAGCAAATAATGCTGTTTTCCAGGCCAAACTGGCTCTTTAGGGGGATACCATACCCTTCCTAAAAAAATACCACCCAAGCCCGCCACCTTAAGTCCGGCAATTTCTGTGACTTTTAAATGCAGGGCTTTGTCCTTTAGGGCAGAATTAAAAAGGTTATTATACTTTTCAGGGGTTTGGAAATCGTGGTTGCCCGGAATCCACCAAATTTCGGTCAACGGGCTAATCTCTTCCAAATACAATTCCAGCGGCTTGTCCAAATCATAGTCGCCCAAAAGAATGACCGCTTCCGGGCGGTGTTTATGGACGGCTGCAATAATCGGATTAAAATTTCCATGCGGATCGCCGGCAAATAGTATTCTGTCTTGTCGGCTCATTGTTTATCGCCGCCTTATAGTGGGCCGATCAAGGCAGCCAACTCCATTATGCGTTAGTGGCTATGATGAATTGTTCTTGTGGCCTTGCCATCAGACCATTTCCCTCGCCTTGTCATAGGCTTGCCGAAAATCCAGATACAAGGGCGTGGCGGTGGACAGCATGGAAGCCAACATGGTGTTTTGCAGTTGGTATTTGACATTGCCAACTGCCAATGAACCCACACCCACGGCATTTTCTGAGTGAATAGCATGGATTAAAGGGCTACCCAAATCGCCGCGCTTGACCCCCTCAATGCCTAAGGGCGGCACCGCATTGACATCACCAGCCACTTTCAATTGCCGGGCCGCTGCCAATACTTGGGCGTTCAGCACTTGGATACCGGCTTTTGCGGTACAAAACACTATATCGGTCTGTTCGATCAAATGGGCCTTTTCTAGGTCATTGGAAGCCACCGCCGCTGTCAAGCTGGCACCAAAACGGCGGTTATAGGCATCCGCCACATCCTGTGCCGCATCAAATGACAAGTGATCAACCAATGCTGTGCTGGCCCCTGCCAACGAAGCGATGACCCCAGTGGCAATGCCGACCGGCCCGGTACCGCCAAACACCAATGCCTTGCAATCTTTTAAGGCTTTGCCGTGCACAAGCAGCAGTTGCTTTTCCACACAGGCCACCAAGGCGGCTGCCGTGGTGAACGCACCACTCGGGTCAGCAAACACCGATACGGCAAACGGCGGCACCATAGCCTGTTTGCTGGCAGCCAACATGTCAATAGCCAGCCCCAGATCGCGGCCACCAATAAAAATGCCGGTGCGTTTGACACCAGCGGGGCTACGGGAGAAAATCGCATCTTGGGTGAGTCCGTACACGCTATCCAATTTGACATTGCTATAGGGCATCAGCACATCAAACCCCGCATCCATTGCCATATTGACATCAAACGGGCTATTGTGCGGCATCGGGTCAAACATGTGCAGGATACTACGTTTCTCCATGGGTAAACCTCAAAAATAGGGGTGGAACTACAATAATAGTTAAGCGTTGGCCTTAACGTAATCCCTGGCGACTTCAAAGGCGTGTTCAAAATGCAGGTATTCCGGTTTTTCACTACCTAACATCCTTTTCAACAATAGGTTTTGCGCTTGGTATTTCACGTTGCCGATAGCCAACGCGCCAATGCCCACAGCTCCACTTGGCGAGCCTTCAATGGCGGTGCCGTTATGGAAGGCATCAACCCCGGCAATACCGGCTGGCGGCACTGCATTGACATCGGCAGCCACTTTCAATTGGTCTGCTGAAGCGATCAGTTGCGGGCTTAATAGCTCAATGCCTGCAGCCCCCGTGGCAAACACCACGTCAGCAGTTTTAATGTATTCGGCTTTGTCGGCATCGGCTCCGGCAGTAACGGTGATTTTGCCCTCGCCAAACTCATGGCTGCACAGGTCGGCCACCATTTGCGCCTTGTCCAATTGCCGGCCAATAATCCGCACATGGGCGCCCGCTTTTGCCGCAATCACTGCCGCCGCTTGACCCACCGGGCCAGTGCCACCCAAAGCCAAGATATTTTTGCCTTCTAAAGTAGTATTGAACTTTGCCAACAATTCCCGTTCCACTGCTGCCACCATGCCTGCCGCCGTGGTGAATGCACCGCTAGGGTCGGCAAACACTGACACCTCAAACGGCGGCACCATAGAGCGTTTGGCCATTTTAAGCATGTCCATGGCTTGCTTGGTGTCGCGACCACCGATAAAAATACCGGTGCGTTTAAGGTTTTTGACACTACGTGAAAATATGGCATCCTGCACCAAACCTTGCACTTCGCTAGGCTCAACATTGGTATAAGGCAGCGCTGTAACCCAACCGGCATCCAAGGCCATATTAACATCGAATGGGCTTAAGTTTTTGGCTGTGGTCAGCATGTGTAAAATGAATTGTTTTTCCATGATAGCTCCTTGTTAGTCTTGTCTGTAGAGTATAAAAGAAATGGCTGCAGAATGACACTGCCAGCCAACGCTTACATTGTTTTATGGCGGGCTAGTTTGCGGGCTACAAAAATTACACAGTTTTTGCGGACAAATCTGCATTAAAGTTTTATCATAGCCGGTTTATAAATTTACACAAAAGGACATATAATGCAAGTTGCTGATAATAAAGCTGTTTCAATTCACTACACCTTAACAAACGACGAAGGTGAGACGCTTGACAGCTCCATCGGTGGTGAGATGTTGGTTTATCTTCATGGTGCAGGCAATATCATCTCCGGGCTTGAAAATGCCTTAGCGGGCAAATCCATCGGCGACAAAATGAATGTCCGTATCGAAGCGGAAGATGCCTATGGCGAGTTTATGGAAGACCGCATCCAAGTCATTTCCCGTGACATGTTTGAAGGTATTGACACTATTGAGGTGGGCATGCAGTTCCATGCCGATGTCAGTTCCGGCCCTGGGATAGTGACCGTTATTGAAGTGCTGGGCGATGACATCACCATTGATGGCAACCATCCTTTGGCGGGCATCCCGTTGACCTTCGATGTTGAAATAATGCATATCCGGCCCGCCACCGCGGAAGAAATGGCACACGGCCATATCCACGGTGAAGGCGGGCACCATCACTAACAGCGGCTGAACAGGTAAAACAAAAAGGCTTGTATGTAAATTGGCTTGGATGCAGCGTAGCGGATTCCGGGCTGCCTTACTATAACCGAAATTATTGCCAAGAAACTTATTCCAGGCGGAACTTTGTACAAAACCCATAGTGCTTGACTGTGTACACAGTTATGGTTAGCATGAAATTTGAGTGGGACGAAAACAAGCGCTTGATGAATATCGGCAAGCATGGCCTTGACTTGATCGATGGTGCTTGCCTATTTGATGGCCGCCCCATTTATAGTTACCCATCACCAAGGGGCGAGGAAAAACGAATGGTCACCATTGGCTTATTAGGTGATGAATTTGTCGCCATAGTTTGGACAGATCGGGGCGCTGCAATCCGGCTTATTTCATTAAGGAGGGCAAGAGATGTCGAAAAAAGAAAATATCGTGAGCTGTTCGGTTGAAGAGCTTGCCCAAATCCTCGCCAATAATGGCAGCAAGACCGATTGGGCAAAAGTAAAGGCCATAAGCCTAGCGGAAGTTGAGCAATTAGCTGAAGAGCAAGACGGCCCCCTGCCTGACGATTGGGAAAAATCGGTTGTATTAGGCTTGCCGCCACGCAAAAAAGAAGTTCACATCCGCCTTGACGAAGATGTGCTGGACTGGTTCAAATCATACGGGACAGGCTATCAAACGCGCATTAATGCCGTTTTACGTTCATTTGTACAAACCAGACAACGCATGACGAAAACCCAAGACTGACGTTCCGCACCCTGCCGCCACCCATCCGTTCCCTATGTAAAGCCGAAGGATATCCGGTCATCCCCACCGGCCCTTCAACCAAGCCAAACGTTCCCTGAGCGCAGTCGAAGGGCCCCAAAAACACCGCACCGCTTGCCGGACAACCGGCCAAAAAAATCAGCAAATAATCATTGCAACCGCCCTATTTTGCACAGCTACAATAGCCGCCAAAAGCCAAAAGCTATTAACAATTAATGAGAAATACCCTTTAATAGTCGTGGTATTTATCATTATTTGTTAAAAGAGCCGCAATTATAGCGGCGGTTCATCCCCACGGGTGTGGGGAACGCTCTTAGAGACAGGATGTAGGCTGTCAGAAGCCCGGTTCATCCCCACGGGTGTGGGGAACGCTTCGTTGGCTTCCCTAATACGGTTGCGTTCGGCGGTTCATCCCCACGGGTGTGGGGAACGCCCCTGACCCATGCCACCCCGTACATCCGACACCGGTTCATCCCCACGGGTGTGGGGAACGCTCTGCCCTCATGCACCAGAAAGAGACTGGCAGCGGTTCATCCCCACGGATGTGGGGAACGCACCGGTGCCGACCTGAAAGCGACTGCGGATGTCGGTTCATCCCCACGGGTGTGGGGAACGCTTTGTCATAGCCAAAAATGGCGGCGATGCAACCGGTTCATCCCCACGGGTGTGGGGAACGCTACCGTATCCACCCGGATAGCAAGCCCGTGATCGGTTCATCCCCACGGGTGTGGGGAACGCTTAAGACCTCCCGTTTTGGCAGCTTTGGGGGGCGGTTCATCCCCACGGGTGTGGGGAACGCGTTATGCAAAATTATCAACTTATTTTAACTCGCGGTTCATCCCCACGGGTGTGGGGAACGCGCTGGCTGCGGAAATTTTCAGAGTAGTTGTCGCCTCGACGGTTAAATCTTAAGCGGCTTTTTTGTTCCGAGTTATCTCCTCTGCGTTTGGTTTTTGGTTAGCTTTGGTCTTATCAGGATTAAGGTGGACTGCCTG
>Ga0208259_1000058_pt1 | contig 41864 bp, 22 predicted proteins | sample CryBogCBH22May08_FD_184618 | JGI IMG/M metagenome (GOLD analysis project Ga0208259, IMG submission 184618) | Freshwater microbial communities from Crystal Bog, Wisconsin, USA - CBH22May08 (SPAdes) | ecosystem: Environmental > Aquatic > Freshwater > Lake | place: Crystal Bog, Wisconsin, USA... | reverse complement strand
GGCCAAGATTGTTAACAAGGGAGCAGGTGCTTATTTTTCATCTGGCTCGCGTCCAAATCAAACAGCTCAATCTTGGGGAATCGCGCGTCTTGCGAGTTCTGTTACGGGTGGAAAAGCAGCGGCAGTAGACTACAATATTTTGAAAGAAGGGTGCGCGGTTGGTAGCAAGGCGTTGCGATTAGCAAGTCATGTGAAACATCCAAGAAAAACAAGAAGAGTGACACTATAACAGAATGATATTCATATTTGCTAACATAAAAATTATTAGGAGGGGTCGTAGGGCCGCCAAGCGATATAGGTTCCCTACCCCAAACTGCGTTAAAATTCAAATATAAAAGTATGAATAACGATTTAAAGATTTTAATGAAAATCTAGATATAATGTCAAAAAAATCATCCACGGAAGACAATGTGTTAACTATTAAAACTGTTCAAATTGCGCCTTTTCGCACATTGATGACGGCTCTCAAAGACATTCTTTTGGAAACGAACATCACTTTTCAGAAAGATGGAATTCGTATTATCAACATGGACAAGTCACACACCATTCTGGCGCATCTTCATTTGGCCGCGCAAAATTTTGAGTTTTATGAGTGCAAGAAAGACAAGATTATCATTGGCGTGAATATGTTTCATTTGTTCAAGTTGATTAACTCTATTGATAATGACGATACACTTACCATATACATTGAAAATGCAGACTATGTTGATGGAATTGTTTCGCATTTGGCTTTGAAGTTTGAGAATGGTGAAATCAAACAGTGTAAGACGCAGAAGTTGCGCTTGATTGAGCCGGAGCCGGAGGAGTTGGAGTATCCGGACGTGAAGTTTTCCTCTGTCATCAATCTTCCTTCTGTTGATTTTCAAAAGATTATTCGCGACTTGTCGTGTATTTCGGATAAGCTGGAGATCAAGTCGGTTGGGAACGAGTTGATTTTTAAGTGTTCTGGACAATTTGCTTCTGCGGAGATTCATCGCGCGGAGTCGGATGGAAGTATGGGATTTGTTTTGAAACAGAATTCTAGCAAAGTGATTCAAGGCGAATTTTCGCTAAAGAATCTGGGATATTTTATCAAGTGTACCAACTTGTGTTCACAGATTGAGCTTTATTTGGAAAATGATTTGCCTTTGGTCGTGAAGTACAATGTGGCAAGTTTGGGCGAGATCAAGTTGGGTCTTGCCCCCATCCCTACTTCTTAAATAGTGATATGCATTATTATTATTATTATTATTATTATTATTTACGCTTCTACTGCTTATGGTCCTGGCCCAGGTACAGGTAAAGGAAATTTTCTAAAAATATAAACAATATCCATTGTTTCACCATCTGTTTTACTTGTATTGTCACTTTCTAATTCATGAAGGGTAGGTTTTCCAATTAGTGATAATTCTATTCCAGTATTTTCATCATTATACCAAAGTCTATATAGTGCTCCTTGGGTTAAATTATCACGTTGCCAAGCAAATAAATCCTCTACCGGGGCCGTGTGTGGTGTTGGAGTCATTGTAGCTTGATTTTTTAAAAAATCTTTAAATACAAGATTTTCATTTACTTGTTGTTCATGATTACTTGATGTTAGTTTAACTTGTTGATTATATAATTTTATAGGTATTTGAATGATAGCTCCTGGAGCTGCATTTTGTATCTCTGTTAATTTCGTTTCAAAAGAAGGTGGTGCTCCACCTCTCATTCTTTTTTTCAAGGTTTTATGTTTATAGTTGTGTTTTTTATAGTACTTTTTTTTAGAGATTTTTCTGTATTTACTATATTTTTTATTACGAACTCTATGTGTCTTCATATATTATGCTTTTAAAAAAATATGCTTTTACACCTTTTCTCATTTAATCAGCCCATTTCATGGGCTGTTTTGAGTGAAAAGGAAACGTTACATTGCGCATTTTCAATGCGAAATGGTGTAAAAGACGGAACTGTTTCTCTCCATTTTTGTTTTCTAAAAATTTTCAAATATTGATTGGTCACCGGTATACTGTTCTTCAGTTAAAGATGCGACATAATTATCGATTAGTGGGTCACCAATACATTTATACTGCAAACACGGCGGTTTGAATGTACGATTATATATTGCGTTTTCGTCAACGGATAAGCTCGAAAAATATGGATGTTTGAGAATGTTCTTCAATTCATGTTCGTTACCGAGACGTTTTTTGGGGTCCCCAGATAAAAGCTGTGTAATTAAATCACGAGCATTAGGAAAACCATCAGATTGTTTATCAACAGCTTTGGGTAATAAAATACCGTTTTTCTTTACTTGAGCAATATTCGTAAATAATTGGGTCATATCATTCGGATTAGAATTTGAAAATGGATTTCTACGAATTATCATTTCGTACATAATTACCCCGAACGCCCATACATCAACCATTTGATTATATCCATCATTAAATATTATTTCTGGAGCGAAATACTCGGGCGTTCCGCATAGGGTCATACAATGTGTTTTTTTACGAGTCGTTCCGTCGTCGCATATCTCTAAATATGGTAGATGCTTTGCTAAACCAAAATCCACAATGCGTGGATATCCGAGTGAGTCAATCATAATATTTTCTGGCTTTAGGTCACGGAAAATCACACCTTTGCTATGAATATGGTCTAGTGCAAGTATAATACACGCACTATAGAATACACAAGATTCATGGCTTAATTTTTCGTCTTCATATATAACAGTAAATAACTCTCCACATTCAACAAGTTCTGTTATTAAACATAATTCATCATTCGTTTGACATGTGCCATGTAAACGTAAAACAAATGGATTATCCATTTCCAAAAGAATATTTTTCTCATCCATAACTTGCTTTATGTTATTTTTATTAATATTGTTTTTTGAAAGCTTCTTTACCGCATATCTTTTTCTATCCTTATACACCTTTGAACCATCTTCATATGTGGCTAAGAATACATTGCCGTATGTACCTGACCCAAGAATACTAATTATATTAAATTTATCAGGGTCGAAAAGCATACTTTTTTTCAGGGCATCGTTCTCCATACTATCAGTGCTACATAGAGAACTTACATTCGTTAGACATACGGTAGAATAGTCATCATTCGCCCCCTCATTATCTACAAAGAACTGTTTTTTGTAAAGGTCTTTATTACACTCTATAAATGCTAGTTCTTCCTCTACTTGATTATCTAGTTGATATGCAGTCGCTAAATAGTCGGGTTCGGTGGTAGTTGGATATATTTTATTCGGTTTCGATATATCAAATATTTCACTTAATTTACGAGCAATTTGTCTTATATTTGTAGTTAGGTTTGTTTTATTATTATTTGTTTTCATTTATTATATTATAATATATAAAAAATGTTTATATAATTTCATTATAAAGAATAATTTTACACCATTTCGCGTTGAAAAACGCAAAATGGGCGTTTTGAATGAGAAAAGGTGTAAAAAAAACATGGCAAAATGGCACGTCATCTTTAACCTGCTGTTGGCTAGCGACTTCGTCTCTCTTGTACCAAGAGAATCAAATACATCTATAATAAACTAGACGAAGTCGCGCGACCACCTTCGGCGGCCTTGCCATTTTGCCATGCTTTTTCTAAAAGCATAAAGCATTTCTATCTACTCAAAGAAAATCTACTTAAAGAAATCAATATAAATTTAATATATTGATTTCCAAAATGACAACCACTGGAGCAACCATTGTTTCTGCTTTTATGACAAATATAAATTTTAGAGGAGATCGTTCTTATGATAAATACCTTGAATTAGCCAGTCATCTGCTAAAAACACCTATAAACAAAATTATTTTTATAGATTCTACTGTATACTCGCAGTTCAAGCATTTCAACAATGACAATACCGTGATTATTCCGTTTTACAAAGAGTCCAATTACTTGTACAAGTACAAGGATATAATAGATAATTCTAGTATTTCAACTACAAATCCTAAAAAAGATACAATTGAGTATATGATGACAATGTGTCATAAAACAGAATTTGTGCGAATGGCGATTCAAATGAACTTGTTCAATTCTACACAATATATTTGGATGGATCTTGGAATTAAACACATGATGACATGCAGTGATGAAGAGTTCGTGGAAAAGGTAATGAGATTAAAAGACATTGAATACAAGTTAAACCATATAAGAATACCTTCTATTTGGAGTCCGGACAACAACTATCAAGTAGATTTATATAAAGATATATCCTGGTATTTTGCCGGAAGTATATTTGGTGGAAATAGTACTATTTTGATGTTGTTTGCAGACTTGGTAAAAGAAACCTGTTTAAAAATTATTACAGAGAAAAAGATTCTTATGTGGGAGATTAATATTTGGCAAATTATTTATAAAATGGATCGTTGGAGATTTTTGTATTATTTTTCTGGACACAATAACTCTATTCTTGATGGTTATTAAATTTATTTTTATATTTTATATTCTATTTATAATGAAATGTCTTTGCAATATTTGTCATGATATCTCATCTGTTATATTCATCGTGTTATAAAGTGTAATTTATTTTACACCTATTTTTATACCTTTGCGCATTTGAAATGTGCAATGATATAAGATAAGATTAATCCTTCTATTTTTTTTATAGAACCTATATATATAATGGCTAGCAGCAGGAGTTACGGTAACTATCTGCAGTCTATTAGAGACTGTCAAAATATTAGACCCTGCCCTCCTCCGCCATCTCCTGGGTATCCTTGTGTGGTTCCTGGACCATATGGTCCGACTGGAGCGCCTGGCCCAGTCGGACCAACTGGTATGCCTGGTCCTTTAGGTCCAGCTGGTTCTGCTGGTGGTATAGTGCTGTTTATGAATATATTAGAAACTGTAACTGTTGACAATGTTAATTTTTATAATGTTGATTCAGAACTATACGAAACTTGTAGACCTATACAGAAAAATGTCATAATTACAGACTATATTTGTGGAACACCGGTACCCCAAGTTCCGCCTGGTGGAGATGGATTGAACTCTATGTCGCCTTATTATCCTCCGTCGCCATACTGTCCAATGCCTGTTCAAGATTCAAGTTGTTGTAGTGGAGAAGGTATTCAATTTGCTCTTAGATCCGGGTTGCTGTCTTCTAATATTGTTCCTCCGGGTGTCTGGGATATGCATGTTTGGGTAAGAGTTGGTTATACAGATCCAAATAATAAAATTTATTTGCAATGGCAACTCTACGAACAAGATGAAACGGGACCTTTTAACCCTTTGCTTGTTCACTGCTCAGAAAGAATATGTGTTCCAGTAGAAACAAACTGCGCACACTCTATTGAAGTGACTATTCCGGGCGATATAAAACTGCCTATTATTTTATGTGGAACTAGCACCAGATTGTTGGTCGGACTAAAAGCGTTTTCTAACTGTCAAAATGCGTGTATTAGTTTGTACTTTGAAAGTACGAATCCGTCGTTTCTTAGAACAACGTTGGTTCCATTTGGACCCACAGGGTTTACTGGTGTAACTGGAACGGTGGGACCAACTGGTGATACTGGACCACAAGGTATTCCTGGAACAGCAGTAAACACTGGAGCGTCTGGACTCACTGGTGCTACAGGAGGATTTACCGGGTGGACTGGTTTTACCGGAAAAACCGGTCCTACTGGACAAAGGGGGGCTACTGGTTGGACGGGAGTTACTGGTCATACTGGTCTTCAAGGACCTCGTGGAATTCCTGGAACTGCCGTAAATACGGGTGCAACTGGATGTACTGGATTTGGAGACACTGGAGATACCGGTCCAACTGGATTTGGAGATACTGGAGATACTGGTCCAACCGGATTTGGAGATACTGGAGATACTGGTCCCACTGGGTTTGGTGATACTGGAGATACTGGTCCAACGGGAGAAATGGGGCCTACGGGAATTACAGGACCACAGGGTATTCCTGGTATCGCGACAAATACTGGTGCAACTGGATTTACTGGAAAAACCGGAAAAACTGGATTTACAGGTAGAACAGGATACACTGGCATAACTGGTTCTACAGGAAGAACTGGCTTTACAGGAAAAACTGGAATTACTGGACCAACTGGACTTACCGGAGACACTGGAGACACTGGTCCTACAGGTGATACCGGTCCAACTGGTTTCACTGGTATTACTGGAGAGACTGGAGATACTGGGCACACAGGACCAACTGGAGGATTCACTGGATGGACTGGACAAACAGGTGTTACTGGAACTACTGGAGTTATTGGAGCTACTGGTTTCACTGGTTTTACAGGAATTACCGGAGTAATTGGGTCAACTGGATTAACTGGTCAAACTGGTCAAACTGGTCAAACTGGCCAAACAGGACAAACTGGTCAAACTGGACAAACAGGTAACGTTGGATCTACTGGACGAACTGGAGTAACTGGATTCACTGGATTTACTGGTCATACTGGAGTTACTGGACCAACTGGATCTACTGGTATTACTGGGGTTACTGGTGTTACGGGTATTACCGGTATAACTGGTGATATGGGTTCAACTGGCATTACTGGATCAACGGGAATAAAGGGAGACACTGGTATACAAGGAATACAAGGGATTACTGGACCTAGTGGAACACCTGGTGTTATTGGAACGACTGGTACGACAGGTTTAACTGGATATACTGGTTTTACAGGAGTTACCGGATTTACGGGGTTTACCGGAACTATTGGACAAACTGGACAAACCGGTACTACTGGTTTTACTGGACCAACTGGACCAACAGGATCTGTAGGTCCTACTGGATTTACTGGACCAACTGGACCAACTGGATCAACTGGACCAACTGGACCAACTGGATTTACTGGTTGCACTGGAGATATTGGTTTAACCGGTTTTACCGGAATTACTGGATTTGGAGCGACTGGTTTTACTGGATTCACTGGTATTACTGGTGTTACTGGTTTTACTGGGTTTACTGGTAGAACTGGAAGAACTGGACCTACAGGAACTACTGGATTGACTGGATCAACTGGATCAACTGGATCAACTGGACCAACTGGTTCAACTGGACCTACTGGAGATATTGGTTCAACTGGTTTTACTGGAACTACTGGTGTTGGGGCAACTGGTTTTACTGGATTTACAGGTATTACAGGTTTAACTGGATTTACTGGTAGAACTGGAGCGACCGGATCCATAGGATCCACAGGAACTACTGGATTGACTGGATCAATTGGATCAACTGGATCCACTGGACCAACTGGACCAACTGGACCAACCGGCTGCACAGGAGATGATGGTTCTACTGGTTTTACTGGAACTACTGGTGTTGGAGCAACTGGTTTTACTGGATTAACTGGCATTACAGGTCTTACTGGTGCTACTGGTAGAGTTGGAGCTACAGGATTTACAGGAAGTGTTGGATCTACAGGAGTTACTGGGTCCACAGGGTTTACTGGCGCTGCTGGATTTACCGGGTTTACTGGTTTTACAGGTTGCACGGGAGATATTGGTTTTACTGGCCGCACTGGTCCCACTGGGTTGCCTGGAGTTACTGGAACTACCGGTCCTACTGGGATTTCCGGTTCCACTGGTAGAACGGGTTCATCTGGACCAACTGGACCAACTGGACTAACTGGATTTACCGGTATTACAGGATTTACGGGTCCTACAGGAGTGGGAGGCACTGGTTACACTGGAATTACCGGAAGAACCGGAGCAACTGGTGTTATTGGGGCCACTGGTTTTACTGGTTTCACTGGTATAACTGGAACAACTGGTTCTATTGGTGGAACTGGATCAACCGGTATTACAGGAGATACTGGTGTTACTGGCTATACTGGATCTACAGGAGTTACAGGAGCGACTGGGTTTACTGGCGCCATGGGAACTACTGGCGTCACCGGAATAACTGGTTTTACAGGAGTTATTGGACCTACTGGACCTACTGGAATAACTGGATATACTGGTGTAACTGGAGTAACTGGAGACGCTGGTGTAACTGGTTTTACTGGCATTACAGGAGCTACTGGTATAACTGGAATTACAGGAATAACGGGATTTACAGGAAGAACTGGACAAACTGGACTAACTGGTCAGACTGGCTCTAGCGGATCTAGTGGAGCTACTGGTTCTACTGGTTTTACCGGAATAACTGGAGATACTGGTATAACTGGAATAACTGGAGACACTGGTGTGACCGGGTTTACTGGTACTACGGGAACTACGGGTATAACTGGCGTTACAGGAATAACGGGACTTACAGGAAGAACTGGTCAAACAGGAAGAACTGGTCAAACTGGTTCCACTGGACCTAGTGGAGTTACTGGTTCCACTGGTCCTACTGGAATAACTGGAGATACTGGTATAACTGGGGACACTGGAGACACCGGTGCAACTGGTGCGACTGGTTCGGTGGGAACTACGGGTATAACTGGCATTACAGGAATAACGGGATTTACAGGAAGAACTGGTCAAACGGGAAGAACCGGTCAAACTGGTTCTACTGGACCTAGTGGAGTCACTGGTTCCACTGGTCCTACAGGTCCTACTGGAGATACTGGTCTAACTGGAATAACTGGAGATACTGGTGTCACCGGTTTTACAGGAACTACAGGAACTACAGGTACTACTGGCGTTACAGGAATAACGGGATTTACCGGAAGAACTGGTCAAACAGGAAGAACTGGTCAAACTGGTTCCACTGGATCTACTGGAATTACTGGTCCTACTGGTCTTACAGGTCCTACTGGAGATACTGGTCTAACTGGAATAACTGGAGATACTGGTGTAACCGGGTTTACTGGTATTACGGGAATTACGGGTATAACTGGTTTAACAGGAATAACGGGGTTTACTGGAAGAACCGGTCAAACTGGAAGAACTGGTCAAACTGGTTTCACTGGACCTACTGGAGACATTGGTCCTACCGGATTCACTGGAATAACAGGAGATACCGGCGTAACTGGAATAACTGGAGACACTGGTGTGACCGGGTTTACCGGTACTACGGGAATTACAGGTGTAACTGGTTTTACAGGAATAACGGGACTTACAGGAAGAACTGGTCAAACAGGAAGAACTGGTCAAACTGGTTTCACTGGACCTACTGGAGACATTGGTCCTACCGGATTCACTGGAATAACAGGAGATACTGGTGTAACTGGAATCACTGGAGACACTGGCGTAACCGGGTTTACTGGTATTACGGGAATTACGGGTATAACTGGAGTTACTGGAATCAGTGGTCAAACAGGAAGAACTGGTCAAACAGGAAGAACTGGTCAAACTGGTTTCACTGGTCCTAGTGGATCTACTGGTTCTACTGGTATAACTGGAATAACAGGAGATACTGGTGTAACTGGAATCACTGGAGACACTGGCGTAACCGGGTTTACTGGTATTACGGGAACTACAGGTGTAACTGGTTTTACAGGAATAACGGGACTTACAGGAAGAACTGGTTTTACGGGTCATACTGGTCAAACAGGAATAACTGGATTTACTGGACCTAGCGGACCCACTGGCTCAACTGGATCAAGTGGACCTACTGGATCAACTGGCTTCACTGGTATTACTGGTGATACTGGTATTACAGGTGTAACGGGTCCTACAGGTTCCACTGGTTTAACTGGTCCAACAGGTTCTACTGGTTTTACTGGTTTCACCGGTTTAACCGGACGTACTGGTTTTACAGGTCCTAGTGGTCCAACAGGAACTACGGGAGCAACAGGAGCAACTGGTTTCACTGGGCAAACTGGACTCACGGGTATTACTGGTGATACTGGTGTTACTGGATTTACTGGTACTACTGGTCTTACTGGTCCCACAGGGTCAACTGGATCAATTGGTCCAACTGGACTAACTGGCTTTACTGGTTTTACAGGTCCTAGTGGTCCAACAGGAATTACGGGAGCAACTGGCTCAACTGGCTCAACTGGCTTCACGGGACAAACTGGATTCACGGGTATTACTGGTGATACTGGTGTTACGGGTGTAACGGGTCCTTCAGGTTCCACTGGTTTAACTGGTCCAACAGGTTCTACTGGTTTTACTGGTTTCACCGGTTTAACCGGACGTACTGGTTTTACAGGTCCTAGTGGTCCAACAGGAACTACGGGAGCAACAGGAGCAACTGGTTTCACTGGGCAAACTGGACTCACGGGTATTACTGGTGATACTGGTGTTACTGGATTTACTGGTACTACTGGTCTTACTGGTCCCACAGGGTCAACTGGATCAATTGGTCCAACTGGACTAACTGGCTTTACTGGTTTTACAGGTCCTAGTGGTCCAACAGGAATTACGGGAGCAACTGGCTCAACTGGATCAAGTGGACCTACTGGATCCACTGGCTTCACTGGTATTACTGGTGATACTGGTGTTACTGGATTTACTGGTACCACAGGCTCAACTGGTCCCACAGGCTCAACTGGATCAACTGGACCAACTGGACCAACTGGCTTTACTGGATTAACTGGTCCTACTGGTTTAACTGGTCCTAGTGGTTCAACGGGAACTACTGGATCAAGTGGACATACTGGATCAACTGGCTTCACTGGTATTACTGGTGATACTGGTCATACTGGTGTTACTGGATCTACTGGACCTACTGGTCGTACAGGTTCTACAGGTTTGACTGGATCAACTGGTTTAACTGGTTTTACTGGTTTAACGGGACCTAGTGGTCCAACAGGAATTACTGGATCTACGGGATCAACTGGCTTCACTGGATTTACAGGAATTACAGGACCTACTGGAGGATTTACAGGAACTACTGGGACTACAGGATTTACAGGAGTTACTGGTATAACCGGGCCTACAGGTGGATTTACGGGTATAACAGGATTTTCTGGAATTACTGGAATAACAGGTCCTACAGGTGGATTTACTGGAACTACAGGTTTGACTGGATCAACAGGAGTAACTGGATTTACTGGAGTTACAGGATTTACTGGATCAACTGGATTTACTGGAATAACTGGATCAACTGGTGTTACTGGATCAACCGGCATTACTGGACCAACGGGTGGATTTACTGGTATAACAGGAAATAGTGGACCTACTGGGCAAACTGGTCCAACTGGAGTAACTGGATCAACTGGACCAACTGGAGTTATTGGAGATACTGGAGATACTGGTCTTATGGGCGATACTGGACCTACTGGAATTACTGGATCTACTGGTTTTACTGGATTTACGGGAATTACCGGTATAACCGGACCTACCGGTGGATTTACGGGTATAACAGGAATTTCTGGAATTACTGGAATAACCGGTCCTACAGGTGGATTTACTGGTATAACTGGACCTAGTGGTCCTACTGGTACTACTGGTATTACTGGTGTAACCGGTTTTACTGGATCTACTGGCTTTACTGGCCCTACTGGACTTACTGGAAGAACAGGATCAACCGGACTAACTGGACCTACAGGAATTACTGGCTTCACTGGACCTACAGGATCTACTGGATCAACTGGCTTTACTGGCTTTACAGGACAAACTGGATTTACTGGTATTACTGGTGATACTGGTGTTACTGGATTTACTGGTCCCACGGGTTCTACAGGTTTGACTGGTACGAGTGGATCAACTGGAAGAACAGGATCAACTGGACTAACTGGACCTACAGGAATTACTGGCTTCACTGGACCTACAGGAGCTACGGGATCAACTGGCTCAACCGGCTTCACTGGTATTACTGGTGATACTGGTGTTACTGGATTTACTGGTATTACAGGATTTACTGGTTTTACGGGTCCTACAGGTCCTACTGGTTTAACTGGTTTAACTGGTTTAACTGGATTTACTGGACCGACTGGTGGATTTACTGGAACAACAGGATTTACAGGTATCACTGGTTTAACTGGATTTACTGGACCGACTGGTGGATTTACTGGAACAACAGGTTTTACAGGTATCACTGGTATAACTGGTTCTACTGGAATTACTGGTCCTACTGGTGGATTTACTGGAATGACTGGAATTACTGGATCTACTGGATTTACTGGTACTACTGGAATTACTGGTCCTACCGGTGGATTTACAGGTATCACTGGTATAACTGGTTCTACTGGAATTACTGGTCCTACTGGTGGATTTACTGGAATTACTGGAATTACTGGACCTACTGGATTTACTGGTTCTACTGGAATTACTGGTCCTACTGGTGGATTTACTGGAATGACTGGAATTACTGGACCTACTGGAATTACTGGTCCTACTGGTGGATTTACTGGAATGACTGGTATAACAGGTAGAACTGGCTTTACAGGACTTACTGGACCAACTGGACCAACTGGTTCCACTGGATTTACAGGAATCACAGGAGATACTGGTGTTACTGGTGTTACAGGAGATACCGGTGTTACTGGATTTACAGGAGACACTGGTATTACTGGATTTACAGGACCAACTGGCCTAACTGGATCAACTGGAATAACTGGTATAACTGGTAGAACAGGGTTGACTGGACCTACAGGTAGAACTGGATTTACTGGTCCAACTGGAGTTACAGGACCCACAGGTAGAACTGGCCTTACAGGGCCTACTGGATCAACTGGACCCACTGGAGTTACAGGTGTTACGGGTGATACTGGTCCAACAGGTATAACAGGAGATACAGGTGTTACTGGAGATACTGGTGTTACTGGATTTACTGGTGTTACTGGATTTACAGGACCAACTGGTTTAACTGGTCCAACTGGAATTACTGGTATAACTGGTATAACAGGGTTGACTGGACCTACAGGTAGAACTGGATTTACTGGTATAACTGGACCTACTGGAACTACGGGTAGAACTGGATTTACTGGACCTACGGGTAGAACTGGTTTTACTGGTATAACTGGTTCTACTGGATTTACTGGTCCTACAGGTATTACTGGCGACACTGGTGTTACTGGAGATACTGGTGTTACTGGAGATACTGGTGTTACTGGATTTACTGGTCCTACTGGTCCTACTGGTCCTACTGGTCCCACTGGATTTACTGGTTTTACTGGATTCACTGGTCCTACTGGTATTACTGGTTTCACTGGAATAACTGGTCCAACTGGTCGTACTGGATTTACAGGAATTACAGGTCCAACAGGTAGAACGGGAACTACTGGAGTTACTGGCCCTACTGGCGGATTTACTGGGATTACTGGACCAACTGGACCTACCGGTTCCACTGGAATTACAGGTATTACGGGTGATACTGGTATTACTGGATCCACTGGACCCACTGGTATTACTGGTGACACTGGAGTTACTGGATTCACTGGTTTTACTGGATTCACTGGACCTACTGGATTAACAGGTCCCACTGGTATTACTGGTCGCACAGGATTCACTGGTCCCACAGGATTCACTGGTAGAACTGGATTTACAGGACCTACTGGACCTACTGGTTTTACTGGACCTACCGGTTTCACTGGAATTACTGGCGATACTGGTGTTACTGGATTCACTGGACCTACTGGACACACTGGTTCCACTGGAGATACGGGTCCAGCGGGAATTAATGGATACACCGGTGTAACTGGATTCACGGGACCCACTGGATCTACTGGATTTACCGGTTTCACTGGTCAAACAGGAATTACTGGTCGCACTGGATTCACAGGACCAACAGGACCAACTGGTAGAACTGGATTTACTGGTATAACTGGACCTACCGGATTTACTGGACCCACTGGTTCAACTGGACCTACTGGACCCACTGGAATTACTGGCGATACTGGTGTTACTGGATTCACTGGACCAACTGGAGATACCGGCATTACAGGTGATACGGGTGTTACTGGATTCACTGGACTTACTGGACCCACTGGACTAACAGGATTTACTGGTTTCACTGGAACAACTGGTATGACTGGCCGCACTGGATTCACTGGGCAAACTGGACCAACGGGTAGAACTGGAATTACAGGAATCACTGGTCCTACGGGCGGATTTACTGGGATTACTGGACCAACTGGACCTACTGGTTCCACTGGACCCACTGGAATTACTGGTGACACTGGTGTGACTGGATTTACCGGCCCAACCGGCATAACTGGAGATACGGGTGTTACTGGTTTTACTGGACCTACCGGATTTACTGGACGTACCGGTTTCACTGGACAAACAGGAATTACTGGTCCCACAGGATTCACTGGTCCCACAGGATTCACTGGTAGAACTGGATTCACCGGTATAACTGGACTCACTGGATTTACTGGACCTACAGGATTTACTGGACCTACAGGACCCACTGGAATTACTGGCGATACAGGTGTTACTGGATTCACTGGACCAACTGGATATACCGGTATTACTGGAGACACCGGTGTCACTGGATTTACTGGACCCACAGGATTTACGGGATTTACTGGCCCTACTGGTTTCACTGGTCAAACAGGAATTACTGGTCGCACTGGATTCACAGGACCAACAGGACCAACTGGTATAACTGGATTTACTGGTATAACTGGACCTACCGGATTTACTGGACCCACTGGTTCAACTGGACCTACTGGACCCACTGGAATTACTGGCGATACTGGTGTTACTGGATTCACTGGAACAACTGGACCTACGGGAATTACAGGTGATACAGGTGTTACTGGATTCACTGGACCTACAGGACCCACTGGAGTAACAGGATTTACTGGTTTTACTGGGCAAACAGGTATTACTGGCCGCACTGGATTTACGGGACCAACAGGACCAACTGGTAGAACTGGATTCACGGGTTTAACTGGTCCTACGGGTGGATTTACTGGCTTTACTGGACCAACTGGACCTACCGGTTTCACTGGACCCACTGGAATTACTGGTGACACTGGTGTAACTGGATTTACCGGCCCAACCGGCATAACTGGAGATACGGGTGTTACTGGTTTTACTGGACCTACCGGATTTACTGGACGTACCGGTTTCACTGGGCAAACAGGAATTACTGGTCCCACAGGATTCACTGGTCCCACAGGATTCACTGGTAGAACTGGATACACAGGTATAACTGGGCTCACTGGATTTACTGGACCTACAGGATTTACTGGACCTACAGGACCCACTGGAATTACTGGCGATACAGGTGTTACTGGATTCACTGGACCAACTGGATATACCGGTATTACTGGAGACACTGGTGTCACTGGATTTACTGGACCCACAGGATTTACGGGATTTACTGGCCCTACTGGTTTCACTGGACAAACGGGAATTACTGGTCGCACTGGATTTACAGGACCAACAGGACCAACTGGTAGAACTGGATTCACCGGTATAACTGGACTTACCGGATTTACTGGAACAACTGGTTCAACTGGACCTACAGGACCCACTGGAATTACTGGTGATACTGGTGTTACTGGATTCACTGGAACAACTGGACCTACGGGAATTACAGGTGATACAGGTGTTACTGGATTCACTGGACCTACAGGACCCACTGGAGTAACAGGATTTACTGGTTTTACTGGGCAAACAGGTATTACTGGCCGCACTGGATTTACGGGACCAACAGGACCAACTGGTAGAACTGGATTCACGGGTTTAACTGGATCCACTGGATTCACTGGGCCTACTGGACTTACTGGACCTACTGGAATTACTGGTGATACGGGCGTTACTGGTAATACGGGTGTTACTGGTGATACAGGAGCAACAGGACCAGCAGGAGTTGATGGAACCGGTGTTACTGGATTCACTGGACCCACAGGACCTACTGGATCCACAGGACTTACAGGACGTACTGGTAAAACAGGAACTACTGGTCCCACAGGATTCACTGGTCCCACAGGATTCACTGGTAAAACTGGACACACTGGAATAACTGGATTCACTGGATTTACCGGACCTACTGGACCTACAGGAGTTACTGGCGATACAGGTGTTACAGGCGATACGGGTGTTACTGGATTCACTGGAACAACTGGACCTACGGGAATTACAGGTGATACAGGTGTCACTGGATTTACTGGATTCACCGGATTCACTGGACTAACAGGATTTACTGGTTTTACTGGACCAACAGGCATTACCGGTCGCACTGGATTTACGGGACCAACAGGACCAACTGGTAGAACTGGATTCACGGGTCTAACTGGATCCACTGGATTCACTGGACCTACTGGACCTACAGGACCTACTGGAATTACTGGTGATACGGGTGTTACTGGTGATACGGGTGTTACTGGGTTTACCGGACCTACTGGTCATAGTGGCCCCACTGGCTCAACTGGGCAAACTGGCATTACTGGATCCACTGGTCTAACTGGGTTCACTGGTTTTACTGGACAAACAGGACCAACGGGTCGCACTGGATTTACTGGACAAACTGGCCCAACGGGTAAAACTGGAACTACAGGAATTACTGGTCCTACTGGTGGGTTTACTGGAACCACTGGTCCTACAGGTGATACTGGCGTTACGGGTGATACAGGTGTTACTGGATTTACTGGAACTACGGGATTTACTGGACCAACTGGTATAACTGGACCAACTGGTATAACTGGTCTTACTGGTTTTACTGGACCTACTGGAGTTACTGGAATTACTGGAACTAGTGGGCAAACTGGACGTACTGGATTTACTGGACCTACTGGACCTACTGGATATACTGGACGCACTGGCTTTACTGGAATTACGGGTGATACAGGTGTTACTGGATTTACTGGACCTACCGGTATTACTGGAGACACCGGTGTCACTGGATTTACTGGATTCACAGGACCTACTGGACCAACTGGATTCACTGGACCAACTGGACAAACAGGCGCTACCGGTAACACTGGATTTACGGGACAAACAGGACCAACTGGTAGAACTGGATCCACAGGTATAACTGGTTTGACCGGATTTACTGGACCTACTGGACCTACAGGACCTACTGGACCCACTGGAATTACTGGTGTTACGGGTAATACCGGTATTACCGGAGATACAGGAGCCACAGGACCAGCGGGAAGTAGTGGATACACGGGTGATACTGGAATTACTGGCGATACAGGTGTTACTGGATTAACAGGACCAACTGGTAGAACTGGCCAAACTGGAGTTACTGGTCGCACTGGATTTACGGGACAAACAGGACCAACTGGTAGAACTGGACCTACTGGTCAAACCGGTAACACTGGTCAAACTGGACCTACAGGACCTACTGGCTTTACTGGAATTACTGGTGATACGGGTGTTACTGGTGATACGGGTGTTACTGGATTTACTGGTCCTACTGGTCCTACTGGTCTCACTGGCTCCACTGGGCTAACTGGGCTAACTGGACCCACTGGACCAACTGGATTCACTGGTTTTACTGGACAAACAGGTATTACTGGCCGCACTGGACCAACTGGCTTGACTGGACCAACGGGTAAAACTGGAATTACAGGAATCACTGGTCCTACTGGTGGATTTACTGGACACACTGGTTTTACTGGTGATACTGGTGTAACTGGAGACACAGGTGTTACTGGATTTACTGGACCAACTGGACCAACTGGACCAACAGGTTTCACTGGACCAACTGGTCTAACTGGTCTTACTGGTTTTACTGGACCAACAGGATTTACTGGCCACACTGGATCTACTGGGCAAACTGGTCGCACCGGATTCACTGGACCTACAGGACCTACTGGCTTTACTGGACCTACTGGATTTACTGGAATCACTGGTGATACAGGTGTTACTGGATTTACTGGACCTACAGGTATTACGGGTGATACAGGTGTTACTGGATTCACTGGCATTACTGGACCCACTGGCTTTACTGGATTTACTGGTTTTACTGGACAAACAGGTATTACCGGACGCACTGGGCCAACTGGCTTGACTGGACCAACAGGTAGAACGGGAATTACAGGAATCACTGGCCCTACCGGTGGGTTTACTGGACACACTGGTTTTACTGGTGACACTGGTATAACTGGAGATACAGGTGTTACTGGTTTTACTGGACCTACAGGTTTCACTGGCATTACAGGTTTCACTGGACCAACTGGTCTAACAGGCCTTACTGGACATACTGGATTTACTGGACCAACTGGATTTACCGGTACTACTGGGCAAACTGGTCGCACCGGATTCACTGGACCTACTGGACCTACTGGACCTACTGGACCCACTGGATTTACTGGAATCACTGGTGATACGGGTGTTACTGGATTTACTGGACCTACAGGTATTACGGGTGATACAGGTGTTACTGGATTCACTGGCTTTACCGGTTTCACTGGCTTTACTGGATTCACTGGACCAACTGGACAAACAGGTATTACCGGACGCACTGGACAAACTGGCTTGACTGGACCAACAGGTAGAACGGGAATTACAGGAATCACTGGTCCTACCGGTGGGTTTACTGGACACACTGGTCCTACTGGTGACACTGGTATAACTGGAGATACAGGTGTTACTGGTTTTACTGGCATTACTGGATTCACTGGCATTACAGGTTTCACTGGACCAACTGGTCTTACTGGTCTTACTGGTTTTACTGGATTTACTGGACCAACTGGATTTACTGGTACTACTGGGCAAACTGGTCGCACCGGATTCACTGGACCTACTGGACCTACTGGCTTTACTGGACCTACTGGATTTACTGGAATCACTGGTGATACAGGTGTTACTGGATTTACTGGACCTACAGGTATTACGGGTGATACAGGTGTTACTGGATTCACTGGCATTACTGGACCCACTGGACTAACCGGACGCACTGGATTTACTGGACCTACTGGACGCACTGGATTTAGTGGACCAACTGGCTTGACTGGACCAACGGGTATAACTGGAATTACAGGAATTACCGGTCCTACTGGTGGATTTACTGGAACCACTGGTCCTACAGGTGATACTGGTATTACTGGTGATACAGGTGTTACGGGATTTACTGGTATTACTGGTTTTACTGGACCAACAGGTTTCACTGGACCAACTGGTCTAACAGGTCTTACTGGACGCACTGGATTTACTGGACGTACTGGATTTACTGGACCTACTGGATCTACCGGACCTACTGGATTCACCGGGCCTACTGGACCCACTGGATTTACCGGAATCACTGGTGATACGGGTGTTACTGGTTTTACTGGACCTACAGGTATTACAGGCGATACAGGTGTTACTGGAGATACTGGTGTTACTGGATTCACTGGACGTACTGGATTCACTGGACTTACTGGATTTACTGGAAGAACTGGATTTACCGGAATTACGGGAAGAACTGGTTTTACTGGTTTTACTGGTCCTACTGGTATTACAGGTGATACTGGTGTTACCGGAGATACAGGTGTTACCGGATATACTGGTCCAACTGGATTGACTGGAGATACAGGTGTTACTGGATTTACTGGACCAACTGGACTTACTGGTTTAACGGGACCTACAGGAAGAACGGGATTTACGGGAATTACCGGGATTACTGGACGAACTGGTTTTACAGGTAGAACAGGACCTACTGGACCTACTGGACCTACTGGAATTACTGGAGACACTGGTGTTACTGGAAACACGGGTATCACTGGAGATACCGGTGTTACTGGTTTTACTGGAATTACTGGAATTACTGGTTTTACTGGAATTACTGGACCTACTGGTTTAACAGGACTCACTGGAAGAACCGGTTTCACAGGAAGAACTGGATTTACAGGACCTACAGGATTCACTGGCTTTACTGGCTTTACTGGAAGTACTGGTGACACAGGACCACAAGGCATTCCAGGAACATCCGCAGGATTGAATTATTATCTTGCTCTTGCTACTAGTCAAACTATCCCTCCAGGATCATCTGTATCTGGAACATTAGCAAAAGAACCACTAGGCAATGACACGCAAGCAACTATAACTTGGACAAATACTGGAGATACATTATTGGCAACATACAACTATACTGGATCAGATTTACCTTCATATGTTCCCAGCGGAAGCTGGGCGTTCAATATGTTTGCAAGCAGCGCAGATCCAACAAATACTTTTTTGAAATACACTGTTTTGATATATGATAAAAATACTCCAGCCAATACAACAGTTATTGTGCCACTAGGTTATGCACAGGCAATAACATCAACAGGAACAAACATACAAGAATACATATTTAATATATACATCAACAGATCAGTTCAAATTTCATATGCAAACCCCGGTCTCCGGTTGGAAATATACGGATTAAATACTAATGGATCAGGTCAAGTAGTTATATCTAGTAATTATGGAGGTGAAACAAATTCTTTTATACAATCAACATTTTCTGTTCCTGGCGTTACTGGATCTACCGGATTTACTGGGCCTACCGGATTTACTGGACGTACTGGACCCACTGGATTTACTGGACCTACTGGCTTTACTGGTCTCACTGGTCCTACCGGACCTAGTGGTCCCACTGGACCTAGCGGTATTACTGGTATCACTGGACAAACTGGTTTTACTGGACCTACTGGACCTAGTGGCACCACTGGAATAACTGGACCTACAGGTATTACTGGTCTTACTGGTCTTACTGGTCTTACTGGACCTAGTGGCCCCACTGGACTAACTGGTCCCACTGGTATAACTGGGCAAACTGGACAAACTGGTTCCACTGGCCCCACTGGACCTACAGGTATTACTGGGCAAACTGGTATTACAGGTTTTACTGGACAAACTGGAATAACTGGCCCCACTGGAATAACTGGAGACACAGGTGTTACTGGATTTACTGGATTTACTGGACCTACTGGCCCCACTGGCCCCACTGGACTAACTGGTATTACCGGTCGTACTGGACAAACTGGACCTAGTGGCCCCACTGGACCTACTGGTATTACTGGAATCACTGGTATAACGGGAATCACTGGACAAACTGGAATAACTGGAATAACTGGAGACACCGGTGTTACGGGTTTTACTGGATCTACTGGACCAAGTGGTCCTACTGGCCCCACTGGATTAACTGGACAAACTGGTATTACCGGTCGTACTGGACAAACTGGACCTAGTGGCCCCACTGGACCTAGCGGTATTACTGGAATCACTGGTATAACCGGAATCACTGGACAAACTGGAATAACTGGAATAACTGGAGATACAGGTGTTACGGGGTTTACCGGATCTACTGGACCAAGTGGTCCTACTGGCCCCACCGGATTAACTGGGCAAACTGGATTTACTGGATCTACTGGACCTAGTGGTCCCACTGGACCTACTGGTATTACTGGAATAACTGGTATAACAGGAGTTAGTGGCCCCACTGGTCAAACTGGTATAACTGGCCAAACTGGTCCTACTGGCCAAACTGGTCCTACTGGAATTACTGGTCCTACAGGTGGATTTACTGGCACCACTGGACCTAGTGGACCTACTGGACTAACTGGTATTACAGGCTTTACTGGACTAACTGGAATAACTGGATCAACTGGATATACTGGACTTACAGGACCTAGTGGAACAACTGGTACTACTGGACCTACAGGACCAACTGGATTTACTGGTATCACTGGTCCAACTGGCACTACTGGATTTACTGGACCTAGTGGACCAACTGGATTTACTGGAATAACAGGAATTACTGGTATAACTGGTCTAACTGGTGTAACTGGATTTACTGGACCTACTGGTGATACTGGTAGAACTGGCATAACCGGACCTACTGGCGGATTTACTGGAGCTACAGGATTTACTGGACCTACAGGATTTACTGGACCTACTGGAAACACTGGATCTACGGGATTTACTGGACATACAGGATTTACTGGACCTACAGGATTCACTGGACCTACTGGACTTACTGGAGTTACAGGACACACTGGTATTACTGGACTTACAGGACCTAGTGGAGTAACTGGATCAACGGGACCAACTGGTTATACTGGTATTACTGGACCAACTGGTGGATTTACTGGACATACTGGACCTACTGGAATTACTGGATATACTGGAATTACTGGTCTAACTGGACTTACTGGACCTACAGGACTTACTGGAGATACTGGACACACAGGTATTACAGGATTTACTGGACCCACGGGATTTACTGGACCAAGTGGACCCACAGGCTTTACTGGATTTAGTGGACCCACTGGATTTAGTGGTACAACTGGTCAAACTGGATTCACGGGCGCCACCGGTCCAGTTGGTATTTCCACATTGGTAAGACTCCCAACAACAAATCCGTTCACAGGATCATACAGTACAACTGAAACAGCAATCACCGGAGCAACAGTAACATTTGCGGTTCAATCCGGATTGAGATGGACGATCAACTGGGCTTTTAGTGCGACGACATCACGAATTGTCTCAAGTAGTACATTATTCGCTTATGTACAAATTTCTAATGGAACCGGATCTACGGTATTATACAACGCAACAACACCATTTATTGCATCGCAGTCATTGACTTCAACAACAACAACTATTTCTGCTTCTGCAACAGATATTATTCCTTCGTATGTTGGAACAAATATGATGGTCCAATTATTGTTGTGGGATACTACCCTAGGTGGAACATTATCTAATGCGAACTTCATGGTATCCATAACACAGTCGTCACAGTAACCGTAACAGTAAAATCTCAAGAAAAATACTAAATATATGAAATATATGAAATATCTATCATAATATGAATTAATTTGTTAGCCATCATGCTAACAAATCAATTAAAACTAAATATCTACACGTACTTTACTAAGCCATCCACATAACTCTTGTCGTAGGTGACCAACTTACATGAACCATCCCACTCACTAAATGTGCAAACCACGCGATCCTCCTCCACAACCAAACCCAAACAATACTCAATAGGCTCTCCTTGGAACTTGAAAGGAGCGGAATGTCTCAAAAAGTTCATTTCCTTGTCAAATACCGCAAAAATGTGGTAATAATGACGCGGCGACTCATAAGAGACCAAATGAAGGACAAACCAAATTTCATCCTTAAACGCAAACCCACACGTAGAACCGCGAGTATGAGAGAAAATCTTGGGCGTATTTGTTATCGTCTCTACAATAGACATGACATTCGTTTCCTTGTCAATCTTTCCCACCTCAAGAGGATGCCACTTGTAAACCAAGCGAGTCTCTCCGTTATATTTGAAGTAGGCCCAATTCTTTTCACACCAAGAATCCCATGCAGGAACAACCTCTTGCTTCTTCAAAACACTCGCATTGTGCGGATCATAATCGCCAATAAGCATTCCAATCTTTTCATTCTTGTGTTGACTTGTGCCAATATAAACAAGTTTAGATTCGTCCTCATCACTGTAAAAAATGCGAACATCCTCTACTCCCAAATATCTCTTGTTTTCATACTCAACATCAAATAACTTTTCAAAAGTGACGTTGAAATCATTGTCAATCTCTACATATTTATTGTTTGTAATGATGTGGTCGCCACAGTCTAAATAATATCCGTTATTTCGCTCAATTCTATAGTTTACCATGCGAATATTCATCAAGTAACCAGTGCCGTCCAACTTTTTCAAGAGAGAAGTAGAAGAAGAATGAAACTTGACTTGTTTTTCTCCCACCATATAGTCCATTGAAAAACTAAAATCGTTTACTGTCTTTGGCGTTAAAACATACTTGTAGTACTTCATGTTGCTAAGGACATTGTTGATAATAGATCCATCATTAGAATTATTGAAAACAGCGACAGCCTCGTCATTGATAACATTATTTCCAGTATAAATAGCCAGAATGGTATACTCGTAGTCTAACAAGTGAGTATATACATCATTGTATAAAAACAAGTAACTATCCTTGTTGATTTTTCCACTATTTAATGCCTCTTTGGCAGCGTCATAAAAAATTTTAGCCGTCTTGCATTTACTCACCAACCTGTAATATCTCACAATTTTATGAATATTTTCTAAGCGAAGCGGATTCAAACTGTAGCACTCTAACCAATAGTAAATGGCATTCCCCATATCTCCCAAATGCTCATAAATATTGGCAATGTTGTAGTTACTGTACCAAACTTCTTGTTCCCAGTCTCCCATAGCAATACGTTTTTTATAATATTCAATTGCTTCGTCAAACTTTTGCGAATCTTTGTAACTATTTGCCAAGTAAAAATGATACCTTACGTTGGTGGGCTCTTGTTTAATCCCCTCAAGTAAAAGACGAATATCTCTCTCAAACTTGTCCGCTTTAGAACCGCCGTCACCAACATCGCGAATAAATAACTCATTCTTTCCCAAGTTTACGTTGTGATTTCCTGGGGGGACACATACGTGTTCATGAGTTACACCTGCATACTTGAACATTCCATTGTTTCTTACAATTCGCATATTTTGATAATAATAACTGTCGTTTCCTTGCAAAAGACAAAAGCTATCTGCTTCGCTCAACTTTTTTTTCTCAAAGTTTTTTATATCAAGAATCATATCTGCGTCAAGTAAGATTGCATAGTCAGACATTCCACTGCACGCTTGTAAAGCGAAACTTCGGTTGTATCCAAAATCTCTAAATGGTTCTTGTACAATCTTTCCTGGGATTCCCTTTTCTTTGAAAAATTCCTCAATAAGCTCAATTGTATTATCCGTTGAGCCTGTGTCACAAATACAATAACAATCAAGAATTGGCACAACGGATTCCATCAATCTCTTAATAACTCTACTTTCATTTTTTACAATCATGTTCAAACAAAGAGTAGGGATTGTTTCGTCAATTTCTTGAATTTCTATTCTCATTTTTATATGTAAATTGAATACTTTTTAAATCCTTTATTAACGAATTTCTCCGGGGGCTAGCGCCCCCCGGACGCCCCCCAGCTTCGCTCTGGATTAGTATAAAACGGTAGGTTACTTTTAATGTGTAGCATACCGGTTCCCCCCAAAAGATAGAGAGAGAGAGCGAAGCTAGGGGGCGTCCGGGGGGCGCTAGCCCCCGGAAATAATCTAATAATAGTATAGATACCTATTTCATGGCCAATACAAGATTTAATTACGATCCCTGTAGAACAAAAAAAAGTTTACAACAAGCAACAGGTCCCAGTCGTTATATACTTAATGTTCCTGGAAATGGAGATAAACCCTATTTCATGGCAGATCCGCAAATTATTATTCAAAAATGGGGAGCCAATTTACAGACAAATTCCGTCAATTTGGAGAGCGAATTGTTAGGAATCACAAAAAAGCTTGGAAAAGATTGTTTAGGAAAAGATGAATATGTCAACTATAATGTGCCCAGCAGACGAGTAGAATATCCAACTTGTACAACCCTCTATACAGAACAAAGTCGCGCTATTGCTCCCGCTTGGATGGTTCGCGATGCAGAGCAAGTTGACTGGTACTATCCTCCTTTGGATCCACAGGAAAATACTTGCATGCCTTTTCATAATAATTTGAGCTCAAGAATTATTAGCAAGGATTCATTCACTAGATAAATAATATGGTTAATGCATTTTTAGAAAGTTTGTTATCTTATCATATATGATAATCATTCAAATATGATAACAAATTAAGCAAGGTTTAAGGGTGTTTCGCTAGTATTGGGTTCCTTTATTATAATAAAATCGTAACCTATAATAATATATATATAAACAATAAATGGAATTAGCGTTACCAATTGTTGCATTTGGAGCCATGTATGTCATATCAAATCAAAAATCAGAGACTTCTGAAAAAACCAAGAGAAAGATTGGACAAGAAACATTTACAAATATGGGCGCCAGACCAAATTATTTGCCAAATACAGATACTCCTCCACAAAACTATCCTATTACAAACAATAAACAATTGGTTGATACTGTCCAAGAATATATCAATCCTAATGCGGCGACAGATAAATACTTTAATCAAGAATACTACGAGTCCCAACAAAGATCCGGAGTAAATGTAGGAAACACGCCTCAACAAATATTCTCTCTTAGTGGAAATTACATGAACTCTGCTGCATTCAAACATAACAATATGGTTCCATTTGACGGGGGAAAGATCAAAGGATACACATATGATGCGAAAATTGCAGAGTCGGTATTGGATAACATGGTGGGAACGGGGTCTCAAATATTCAAAAAAGTTGAACAAGCACCATTATTCAAACCGGAAGACAATATAAACTATATATACGGAGCTCCAAATCAAAGTGATTTTCTTCAATCAAGAGTAAATCCAAGTTTAAGAAATAATAATGTTAAACCATTTGACAGTGTAAGTGTAGCCCCTGGATTGGATAATGGATACAACACAACAGGTAGTGGGGGATTTAATTCTGGTATGGAACATCGTGATAAGTGGTTGCCTAAAACGGTGGATGAATTGAGAATTGCAACAAATCCTAAATTAGAATTTGAGTTGAATGGACACGAAGGACCATCTTATTCACATATTTTAGAGAGAGGAATTATTGGACGTGTTGAAAAGCAACACCCGGATACATTTTATATTCAAAATCAAGATCGCTGGCTCACAACAACCGGTGCAGAAAAAGGGCAAACTTTACGGTCTATTCAGGAAATGGGAATATTAAAGAGAAACAATGTGGATGTAAATTATATTGGAACTCCTGGAAATGCAGAGCAACAGTCCGGATACGCACCAACCGCATACGAAGAAAGTAAACGCCATGAATCAAAAACATTAGATGTTCCACATTCTAATGCACAAAGATGTGGACCAGAAGTAAACAATGTCAAAATAAACAGCTACACAAATTATAATACTCATAGAAGCAGCGTTAATCAACCTGATACCATGAGAAGTGGATTTAGCAAGGCGATTGGGGCAGTGATGGCGCCTTTTATGGACGTATTGCGTCCATCGCGAAAGGAAGAAGTTACAAATAATGTTCGCGTGTATGGAAACTCCGGTACAACAGTTGCATCTAATTATGTTATTAATCCAAACGATACCACAAATACGACGGTTAAAGAAACAACCATGTACTCTCCTAATTTCTATATTAATAATCAAAAAGAAGGTCAATATGTTAACACACATGCACCTCTGGATGAAACGCAAAGAGACACGAGTAGCATTGAATATATAGGCGGAGTTGCAAATAGTACAAGCGGACAAATGGTTTATGATGCCACCTATAAACAAACAAATAATGATATCAAGTCGCAAACAATTATGAACCGCGCAAATCAAGGAGGAACGCAAATATTCAACCAACAGATGAATGTAAATATATCTAGACAAGATCAAGATCGCTATAATAATCGCTTGTTTACTCCTGCGTCTGTTTTCCCAATGCCTCCTGCCAAGGAAAATTACGGGAATATGGTTGCGCCCCAACAATACAACATGCAAATACAACTTCAAAGAAATGAACCCAGTATTCTTGATGCTTTCCGCAGCAATCCTTATACGCAAAGTTTGACAAACTCTGTATAATATGCTTTTAGAAAAAGCATGGCAAAATGGCACGTCGTCTTCGACGACGAGCGACTTCGTCTCTCTTGTACCAAGAGAACCAAATATCTCTATACCTCTATAATAAGAGGGACGAAGTCGCTCGTCGTCGAAGACGACGTGCCATTTTGCCATGCTTTTTCTAAAAGCATTTAAAAGCATCTAAAAGCATTTAAATATAACCCACGTTGATAATAATAACTATATGTCATTATTATCAATTCACAACGAAATAAAAGAAAAGTTGCGATATTTCTACTCTATACACAAGATTCCAAACATTATTTTTCATGGACCCCATGGAAGTGGTAAACGTATGATTGTACAAGATTTTATTAACCTCATATACGACAACGATAAAGAGAGAATAAAGTCATTTGTTATGAATGTAAATTGTGCTCATGGAAAAGGAATCAAATTTATTCGCGAAGAATTGAAATTTTTTGCAAAAACGCATATTAACTCAAATGGAGGAGACATTTTTAAAAGTGTAGTCTTGTTGAATGCAGATAAATTGACTATGGATGCACAATCCGCATTGCGTCGCTGCATTGAGCTTTTTAATCACACTACACGATTTTTTATTGTTGTAGAAGATAAATACAAGTTATTGAAACCCATTTTGTCCAGATTTTGCGAAATATATATTTATCAACCGCAATACAAGGGAACCTATATTAACTTGTACAAGTATAATATTGAAGAAACATTTAAACTAAAAAAAATAAAAAATCAACGGTTGGAAGTTTTAAAAAAAGAATTAACAGGAGATTCAATCAAAAATATTGAACAAGCTACAAATAAGTCTGTAAAATTATATGAAAAGGGATTTAGTGGCTTAGATATTATTGAATTGATTGAAACAAATGTGCAGCATTTTTCTTTATTAAACGATGAAAAAAGATATGAAATGTTGATTGCTTTTCATAAAGTGCGAAAAGAGTTCAAAAATGAAAAATTATTAATTTTATTTGTCTTGAATTTTTTATATTTAGATTTAAATGGTACATTAGAAAATATGTCATTTTTTTAATTATTTTATCCCCATAATATAACACGAGTAATGTGTAGATTTATATTTTTATATAAATGCAAAGATGCTAAGGATAAAATGATTGAGTTTTTACAGAAAAAATACACTCATGAACATGCAACAGAATCAAGTTATGGTGTTGCTTGGTATGAATGTGGTGAATGGAATGAGTATAAATCAATAGTTTCTTCTGTGGAAGATCCAAACTATTCAGAAGTCATTGAAAAAGTGAATAGTGATATTTTGATTTTACATGTTAGATATATTCTTCACATGCCAAAGCATGAATATATAAAAGAAAATATAATTGAAAATGCTCATCCATTTTTTTATAAAGACTACGTATTTGTTCATACCGGAGACTTGTTTTACAGCCCATTAAATGGAGACTTGTTAAGATATCAATCTAATAAAAATCATCCAGAATTTAAAAAGATCACGAAAAAACTTTTTGATCATATATCTCCACGCTTAAAAAAAGAAATAAAAGGTAAAACGGATAGTGAAATCATGTTTTATTTAATGCTAACTGTTGAAAAACAACTTCAACAAGTGGAAGGCCTTTCAAAAGAAAAGTTATTTTTGTATAGTTTCATAAAAACACTTCAAATTATAGACTACTATAGTCTAGAAAACATTTCTAATTTTTTTTTTGCGAATGACAAATACGCTATTATTGCCAACATTATTAAAAAAACACCTAGCAATAAACGAAACAAACTAGACTTGTATATGAATCACAGTCACAATGGTGAAATAACGGCCAGTTGCAAAAAAATAAAAGATTCGTGCAAAGAAGTGAAAGAAAATAATATTTATTTACTACATATTTCAACAGGAGTATTGCATCATTACCAGTTGCCAGATTTGAAAACTTTTCATGGGGGTGGCGGGGTTCTTTAAGCTGGTTTGGGGTTAATATATATTTATTGAAACCCTACTTAAAGAGAAAGCGAAGGATTCGCTTCACTGGTTTAAATCTATAAAATTTAAAATCATACATATGCATACTTGAGAATTATGGATGATTTTAGCATTTCAACATTACACGAGTCTCGCAACGAGTGGTCTGCTCGTTTAATTACAATTATGACGCCTCTTATGATTGAAGGATTTAAAACAATGTTTGATGAATCATATCAATTATGTAAAGAAAACAACGAAATGGATAAATATTTGATGACGTTTCAAAATTTTGTGTCTAGAATTCCCAAATGGAATCCCGTTTTAACTGAAAACGAAAGAAAAAGAATTGCAGACAAAAGCGGATGTGGTTATTTAGAAGACTTGGTCACTTGCGTTCATATTATTCAGTTGAAAATTTTGACTGCTATGCGTGCTGGATCAAAGCAAAAAAAAATTGACATTAATATTCCCAAGCTAGATGATTTTATTCATAAAGCTTATATTCATGCGGCAAGAAAAGTCTACAAAAATGTATATCTTTTTGAGTCCAATATTCCTCCTCTTCAAACCCAAAAAAATCATCGCGAGTTGGAGATACTTATTCAAGAAAGCATATTAAATGCCATTCGTGACAGTATTCCAGTTGAGACCATTTTACGTGCTTATATGGAGGAGAGCGTGGAGGAAGATGTTATTGAAGAAATCAAAGAAGAAATTATTCCTAATACTCAACAGCCAGTGCAAACGGTTTCTTCTTTGGCCCAAACACAAACACAAACACAACCACTTAGTTCATTTACACATGCACCTGGAACAGAATCTGTGTCTACAAGATTAAGTTTTAACGATGTTGATATGGCAATTGGTATGGATAATAGACAAGAAGAGATTGTTGCACCCAAGACGATTGAACGACTAGAACAAATAAGTGAGGAGAGAAATGAACAACGCAAATTAGAAACGGATGACGACGACGATGATGGTGGTGTAAAACTTACTATTTTTGATGAACCTGTAAGTTTGTCTAATTTAGATGTTCACAATATTGAAACGCCTTCTTTGAATTTAATGCCGGATTTGTTGTTGGATGACATTGAAGTGCTCGCTTAATAGTTACGAAAATTACGCGTATAAATAGGTAATTTATTTATCATTACCTATTTTACATGGATAATAATTTCATTATTGCAGGCATTATTTCTGTTACCTTTTTCATTTGCAAATTTATTGAGATGAGAATGATTGATAAAGAAAGTAAACCATTGAAATTTCTTATTCGCGATTCTCTCATGGTTTATATATGCGTTCTTATTGGATTTTTTATTTTTGATCAAGTGAAACCTATGATGAAACAGGTTGGCGGTGATTTACCAAGTATACCCGCAGCATTTACGGATGGTCCTGGGTTCTGATGCGATGACACCCCATACACCCCAAACATCATCTTCCACTCCACACTTTTACCAAAGGCAAGGGATTTCTCCTCCAACTTTTGGAATATTCATCAAAGGTAGTTCCCCACTTGCAGTATCTCCAAATATTACCCAAGAGAGAAGGTTGTTTATATAGTTGCGTATTTTCTATATAAAAAATCGCCCCCATGATTCTCTCTAAACAGCATCTGTCTGTTCTATTTTTTACAGTGGTTAATAAGTTGAATATCTTGTACTTATCTTGCAAAGAAGAGAGAAACTTGTGGTTGATGTAACATTGAACACCAAAACATCCGTGCCATATGTCTGTTCTACGGAATCCAAATTTTTGCAACGGTTCTTGGTTCAATTTTTCCTTGATTTCTCTATTGTTTTTAAGACTTTGGGCTAATTTTAATGTGTTTTCTATATTTTCCGCATAGTCAAAATGCCAAAATGGCAGTACCGGCTGCGCAATTATCTCAAATATGATTCGTTTATGGAAAAAAACGCTGTCGTGTAGGATCACTGCATTCTCAAAATATTTATTTTTGTGAAAATAGTAATAAGGAAGCAACTCACCGCGCCCAGGATATTCTGATATTACAACTTCAATGTTCCGGTAGTCAAAATCCGCCTTTATAAACTGTTGATTGCTATTGTCATCTATGATGACTATTTTACAGTATGGATAAAACCTACGTATACACCTTACAGAATGATTCCAATACTTGTTTGTTTTTTCGCTATTTACGTGTCTAGTAATAATAAATCCATATTTCATATTTTGGAATTTGTTTGAAATAGAATTCATTTATCAAGTAGTATGATGATTACAACTACTTGATAAAAAAAATGGATGGGATTTACGCTAGGAATAACATACCATACTAAACATAAGTCATTATCTCATCAATATTCATAACATGCTCCTTGGAAGGAATCTTGTTTTTATTTACAATAAACGCCCCAAATTCTTTTCTCTCTAACTGCGCTTGCGGTGTATGGTGGTGCACCTGTCTCGCAATCATTTTGTACAATTTAAAGTCCGGATAACGATCCGCACCATTGTTTTTGTACAAAATATTTATCCCATTGTCATCTATACACCATTCTACAATCAATCGCGTGATTGCGTCACACTTGTTCAACTCTTTGATGCTTTCCATATCTTCTACAAGGTAATCAAAAATAGAACATGCTAGACGACAAAGATCAAAACTGTAATTGGGCTCTAAACGCGGTTTCTTATCATTGTAATATGGTTCACAATTGTATTGTGTAAACGCATCACCTCCGTTTTGAAAACTGTCGCTGCACATCAATTTTCCGTCAAACTTGTATATGGCGCGGCCAAAATCAATAATTTTGAATATTTTTCCAAACGTGGGAACGCGATAATACTTCTTCTTGTAACAGTAGTACAAATATTCCTTGTTGGTCTTGACGTACATTATGTTGTTTGTGTGTAAATCGTTGTGAGTAAATGCAAAAGCCTTTTGGTACGTAATAAGAGTCATCACGACTTGCATCAAAATAGAAAACCACTCCACGTCCTCTATATCATTTTCTTCAATATATGTGTCTAGGGTCATTTCACAGTTTTCCATGCAAATAAGTTGAACAGGGAACTTGGGGATGGTTGCATTTACACATTCACTACTTTCACTAGTGCTCGTTTCTTCGCCACTATCGCTGGTCCAATCGCTACCAGATGCATCTTTCTCGTCGTTACCGTCAGCATCATTGTCATCATGGTCATTATCTTCACCCTCGTCATCATCATCCTCCGAATCTCCATATTTATTTGTATTTACCTCGTCTGTAGATTTTGTATGACTTGTTCTGGAAGAGCAAGTTGAAGTGGATTTTAACGTTGTGGTTTTACTTTTGTCATCAACATCATCCACCGTTAATTCCATTTCTTTCAAATTTTGAAGGGTTAGTTCAAGGGATCCAGACTCTTCGTTTTCACAAAAAACATTTTCAAATATAGAGTCTTCTAGTTCTTCCGCATCTTTCAAGAGATTGGCGTCATCTTCTGTTATCTTAATTGGTTTGAGTTTTTGTGGCGTCTCTGTTTCTTCATCCCAATATTTTTCACTATAGTCTTCCACTTCAAACAAAACATTTTTGTTGCTGTTGAAAAAATCCGACTTTACAAAATAATCCAAATCATCAAAAATATTCAAGGTGAAACTTTTTTTGACGGCCAAATAAGAACCATAAAACTCTAGACCATGCACAAACTTGACATTATTTGCGAGACTAGAGGACAAGTACGTGAATAGACCATCTACATAAGCAGAGTTATTTACATCAAGTATTTTGGGGTGAACTGTTTTGGAGGTTGAATCCATATTAGGAAGGTTTAAGAGAGAACTATCCAGAACGTTGTATTTTCCAATCATGTATTTGAAAGGATCCAAGAGTGGTGCGGATTTGAAAAAAACGGGCTTTGTTTTTGTGTCATTTCCTTCTGCTTTTTTTATTGTACATTGGTACAAATTATTTTGGATTTTACTAGATACATTTGTTATATGCCACGTATGGTTCAAATTAATACTATTGTAATTTGATTCGTTGAGAGAGAAAAATCTCTGGTAAATGGGAACATAGTTTTGCACATTTTCCATGTCCAACTTTTCTAAACTTTGAAAGAGATCTGTATTCTTTCGTTTTTGATAGTTGACTGTTATAGACATCTCTAAATATATACATACCACATTTCCTTTTTTATAGAGATTTGACCGAATAGGGAGGAAACCTAGGTCATCTACTTTTGTGCGTTTTGTTTATACAAAAAGAGTAACTTTTTTGTATAAATGACTTTAGAGTTAAAGAGGTTTGATATGAAAAGTATTAGTTTCAAACCAAACGAAAACAAGGGTCCTGTTGTTGTTTTGATAGGCCGAAGAGATACTGGTAAATCGTTTCTCGTAAGAGATTTGTTGTACTATCATCAAGACATTCCCATAGGCACCGTCATTTCTGGAACAGAAGAGGGCAACGGATTTTACAGCAAAATGGTGCCAAAACTTTTCATTCACAACGAGTATAATAGTGCCATCATTGAGAATATCTTGAAGCGCCAAAGATCCGTCTTGAAACAAATCAAAAGAGACATGGAACAGTTCAAAAAAAGCAGTATAGACGCGCGGGCCTTCGTCATCCTTGATGACTGCCTTTATGATAACACTTGGTCTCGCGACAAACTCATGCGATTACTCTTTATGAATGGACGCCACTGGAAGCTTATGTTGGTCATCACAATGCAATATCCTTTGGGCATCCCCCCCGCACTGAGAACCAATATTGACTACGTTTTTATTTTGCGTGAACCCTATATTGCTAACCGCAAAAGAATATTTGAAAACTATGCTGGTATGTTTCCCACGTTTGAGTCGTTTTGTCAAGTCATGGACCAATGTACAGAGAATTATGAGTGCTTGGTAATCAATAACAACGCAAAATCCAACAAATTGCAAGATCAAGTGTTCTGGTACAAGGCAGATTCGCACAATGACTTCAAGTTAGGCAGCAAAGAGTTCTGGGAGTTGTCAAAAGATATGCATTCTGACGACGAAGACGAGAAATACGACCCGGGAAACACTAAGAAACGCGGTCAAGGACCCAAAATTAGTGTGAGGAAGACGAAATGGTAGAACCGCTTTCTAAAATAAAAAGCACTTTTATATCTTGGTTTTATAAATCTTGGTTTTAAAATAAATAAACAAGATTAATTACTTAAAGAGTATCTCATTATACATATTATAATAAGATGGAGCAGTTGGATATTGTTGAACTTATAGAGAAAAACCCCATATCTAAGCTCTCAAATGCGTATAACAATAAGTTGTTGATGAAAATCAAAGAGAACTTTACTGGTTTTGAACAACAATTGTTCGTAGGTAGCTTTTATTGTTACTTGAACTATGATAAGACACATGATTTTGTTATTGATTTGGATAATGTTTGGAAATGGATGGGATTCACATTAAAAGCAACAGCAAAAGATTTGTTAGAAAAATTTTTTAAAATTGATACTGACTATAAAATCTCGGTTAGGTTGAAACCTGAGCAAGATTTAAGTGAAAATAATAGTAAAAAATGGGGTGGACAAAATAAACAAACTATAATGTTGAATATAAACTGTTTTAAATCATTATGTATGAAGGCGCGAACAAAAAAAGCAGATGAAATCCACGAGTATTACATGAAGATGGAAAAAGTCCTACATCAAACAATAGAAGAAGAAACTGAAGAATTAAAACTCCAATTAGAACAAAAGGAAAATATTATTTTAGAAATCAAACAAACAAGCGAACAAGAAAAACAGGAACTAATAAACAAAACGAAAAAAGAAAAACACAAAGCTGTAGAACAAGCAATTGTTGTACAATTTCCAGTCAACACAGAATGCATCTATTTTGGAACGATTGATAATACGAATGAAGCCAATGAAAAGTTAGTCAAGTTTGGTCATACTAATGACCTCTCCACTAGAATCACGTATCATCGCAAACAGTACGAAAATTTTATTCTAGTTGCAGCTTTTAGAGTTCAAAACAAGGTTGAAATTGAGAATCTCATCAAAACCTACCCTAAAATTAAAAGACACATTCGCAGTATTGAAGTAAACGGTAAGAACAAGACAGAAATCATTGCGTATGACAGTACCAATTTTACCATTGAAAAACTCTTTCAATACATCAAAGATATTATTCATTCCAAGACATACAGCATTGACAATTTCAATCGTATCATTAAAGAAAACGAAGAACTACACGATAAAGTGAGAGAACTCAACGAGACGCTTGAAAAACACAAGCAACTCATTACAAAACAACAAGTGGAAATCAATGAAATGAAAGAAACTATTGAAAAACAAACATCACTTATTAACGCTACCCAACAAGAGACCGTTTCAGTGTATCACAATGCAATTTTGCCGGAAGACGAATTTACACCCAAATTTGTTGAGTTTATTAATACCATGTGTATCGTGCGACCAGACGTGGAAGAATCGTCCACAAATATGGAAGGACAATTTCGTATCTGGTGTAAAACCAAACCCAAGAAGGAAATTTTCCACGCTCTCAAAAATTACTTGGATACGCGTTTCAAACCTGCTCGCATTTCTAATCAAAATAAAAATCAACTTGTTCACGGCTATATTGGAGTGAAGCTCAAGGATATTGAATACAAAAAGAAACTCGTGAATAGTGATGTGGAAACCTTTTTGTTCCAAGTTTGCAAGTTCTCTCCTTGTGGCAAGATATTGAATTCTACTTTACTTAGTGAATACCAGCGCTGGAAGAAGAGTGTTTCAAAAGAGTGCAGCGAAAATGATATGAAAGAAATCAAGGAATACTTGAATTCTTGCGAATATGCGTTGAAAGCTGTTGTATGGACAGACTATGGGTCCAATGAAGGATACTATGGACTCTTGTTAAAGTGCGATGAATATAAACACAAAAATACATCTTCTACCGGTAAAAAAATAAACAAGATAGAAGTATCAACAGGCCATATTTTGGGAACTTGGGATACAATCGCAAAAGCTGCCGAATATGAAAAGATGTCTGCGACCAAAATGAGCAACAGTGTGAAAAATAAAACCATTTTCAAAGATTATTATTACTGTACGGGGTGACCCCGTGAATATTTAACCCTAGAGCGAAGCTAGGGGGCTTACGGGGTCTCCCCGTAATATAAACAAATAATCATTATGCGTTCCATCCCAGCCTGGATTGTCACACGGATTATAATTTGAAAAATTAGAATGAAGCGTATAGCCATGATCTCCTAAAAAAAAAGCAATTGCATCCAAATCCCATGAATAAATTTCAATCAACATGTACTTTGGAGTATATTTTGATAAATTCAATCCTTTCAATATATTCAATTCGTATCCTTCGGCATCTAAAGAGAGAAAATCTATAATCGTTCCTTGAACAAGGTGTTGATCCAAAACCTTTTCCAAGGTGGTTGCCTTGACCTTGACAATTTCACTTTTAAATGCATCGTCTAATATTCTTTTTCCACCAACAGAAGACATTAAATGTCCATTAAAATCACCCTCTACAAATTCATCAACATAGTCACTTGAAACGCACGCACAATTCAAGACAATACTACCAGGTCTATTTTGTATACACTCTTTATATTTATTTACAGAAGGTTCAATTAAAATTCCCTTCCAACCTCTTGAAAATTCAAAAAAAGCCGTATTACTTTGACTCAACCCGTCATTCGCACCAAGTTCAATAAAAAACCCACCTTCTTTTTGAAAAATGGCGTCTAATTTGAAATCTAGCGGCTGTTTACTTGAGTCACAATACGAGAAAGACGACATATATGTATATACAAAAACTTGTCTTTATACTTATTTCAACCATACAAGTATTCGTGTAATATAGTTAACAATAAAAACAAATTTAAAAAGCTCTCTCAATGAATAATATATGAGCGACATTCACGAAGACATTTACCAGGGATTGGCCAACCAAACAGCGCCAGAAAAGCCCATCATTTTCTCTCTAGGTCACCGCTGTACATCTACTTCTTTGATCAAGGAACTCAAGCTCAAGTTTGAAAGTTACCCTTTTGACTGGGTTGTTTCCAAGCTGGATACGATTGCTCACTGTATTGAAGATAATTTTGTTGAATTCTTGAAACCGGAAAACTATGAAACAATAGAAACAGAGACGTTCAATATGTGTAATGGAGTCAAGCGTCCTATTTTAACGGAAACCGGCGTCTACAATAAATTTTATGAGGAACAAGAGGGAAATTTACCCAACAATATTGGTACATACGGCATGAAACTTTGCATGACTCATCACGATATTCGCAAGGACGCGGATCTCCAGTATTTCCAGCGATGTGTAGCCAGATTCAACACGGTTTTGGCGAGTGAACAGAAGAAGTATTACTTGTATGTGCATCCTCTCATGGGATTTTTTGACTACGGTCTTTCTGTAGAGGATCTCAAGAAATATTTCCTTTTCTTCACTGGCTATCTCAAAGAAAAAACACGGAATAGTTTTGGCCTTTATTTTTTAATGGTTCAAGATGAAGAGAGAAAAGGAGAAGTATTGAATATCTATCAAGATGATGACTGTACTATTTATGTTGTATTTGCAAATGAGAGACTTTTAGATTCCGGTGCTGTTTTTAGTGGAGACTCATGGTATGACGAACAAGCTGTTATATTGAAGACAGTGGAGAGCCATTTTTGACACTTTTGCCACTTTTAGAAAAAGTGGCGTCAAAACCAACGTATTTTTAGATGAAACTAACGCGCTTTTAGAAAAAGTGGCGTCAAATCCACTATATACTTTCCCGCACACACTACAAGTAAAAGGTAATGAGCGAGTTTTTGAAAACATTAGACAATGCCCTCTTGCAAAAATATGATGTAAAGTTGTATGGCAGCGATTATGAAACATATGATATCATCAACGACTTTTTAGAAGACAATCAATCGGAGCGAGCCTTTTATATTATTGACTTGGGAGAGATTACCAAGTCTTACATAAATTGGGTAACTATGTTACCTTTGGTAAAGCCATATTATGCAGTGAAATGCAATCCCAACCCAGTTTTATTAGACGCACTTGCGTCACTTGGGGCAAATTTTGATTGCGCAAGTGAAAATGAGATGAAAACCATCATAGAGATCACCAAAGATCCAACTCGTATTATATTTGCGAATCCATGCAAAATGTCGTCGCAGATTAGATATGCAAGATCCAACGATGTTGATTTGATGACTTTTGACTGCGAAGAGGAACTCTATAAAATAAAATTATACCACCCTTATGCAAAATTGATTTTGCGAATTGCTGTAGACGATAGCAAAAGCTTGTGTAAATTCAATAAAAAATTTGGATGCAAACTCGCGGACGTAGAAGAGTTGCTCAAGATTGTTAGAACGCTCAAATTGGATGTGGTTGGCATAAGTTTTCATGTTGGGAGCGGTTGTTCATCCGCGGAGAACTTTTACAAGGCCATTCAAGATTGTAGAACGGCAACTGATGTTGCGACCGGACTTGGAATCCAAATTGAGACGATTGATATTGGTGGTGGGTTTCCGGGTCTTGATGGTCAAGTAAAGTTTGAAGACATTGCAAAATGCGTCAACAACGGAATACAAGAATTTTTTGGTGACGATGTTGAACAAAAAAAAATCCAATTTATTTCCGAGCCTGGGCGTTACTTTGCGCAAAAGTCTCATACATTGGTCTTGAACGTTATTGGAAAAAAGATAACAACAGATGACGCGGGAGAGAAACAGCTCATTTATTACTTGAACGATGGCATTTATGGATCTTTCAATTGCATTTACTTTGATCATAATAAACCCGTGATTTTACCATTCAACGAGAGAGATGGAAAACTATTCAAGAGCATCTTGTTTGGTCCAACCTGTGACAGTATAGATTTGATTTCAGAAAATATCATGTTGCCAGAATTGGCAGTTGGTGAATGGGTTTATGTAGAGAACTTTGGGGCTTATACTAGCGCTGCTAGTTCTGCTTTTAATGGCTTTAAAACAAGCGTTTGTAAATACATCTTCCGTTCCGGGGGCTCCGCCCCCCGGACGTCCCCCTAAGCCTCTTTTGGATGCCCAGGTTGGCGATGCTACCTGGACACTTTCCGTAGCTTTGCTTTAAGGTTGAATGCAAAATGATATTGTTGAATATATAATTAAAATTCAATCTCATTATATCTTTTATCATTTCAAACGCACATTTTATAAAAATTATTTACACAGATTGATAAATAAAAATAAACATTATATTACTATATAATGTATATTATATCAGGTGCGAGCTTCCATATCATTGCCATCTAATTTTTTGTCTATTTATTGGTCAACCTTTTTGAGAATATGATTCACTATAACATTGGTAAATTTAGTAATAAAGAAACTAAACTTGAACTACCCAGTAAAAAAGATTGGATAAAAATTATTGTAGTAACCTGCGTCTTTGCTTTGCTACAAGGATTATTGACATATTATTTTCAATAAAGTTATTAAATTGTAACAATCATAAAAGCCTGTATTTGAAATGATAAAAGATATAATGAGATTGAATTTTAGTTATATATTCAATCTCATTCAACATTCAACCTTAAAGCAAAGCTACAGGGGCTTACGGGGTCTCCTTGTTAGAAAAAGGCCCGCTCAAAAGTTGACTCTGTCCGTGATCCGTGTCACCAATAATAATGTTCTCTCCCTCAAACAATTCACTACGAATATCTGCAACAGAAATATCACCCGTCTCGCCATTTCCCATCTTAAGCGCCTGTTCCTGGGTATTTGCGACACCAACACCAATCAAATTTCCCGCTTCATCAATCGTCTGGGTTAACGTATTACCTGACTTCTCCGCGTTCTTGATATTATCCTCAATCGCCTTTCGCTTCGCCTCCTTTACGCGCTGCTCAAATGCCTCTTTGGCATTCGCCTCATTCTTGTTCTTCTCACTCATCAACTGATTCAACTCTTCCTCCAAATACTCAACGCGTCCAGTCTTGTATGCCTCCGGCTCCCAAGGCATCCACATTCCAACCGGACCTACATAAACATCGTGATTTGGATCAATCTCGCGCAACATTTTGCATCTAAGCTCTGCCTCTTCCATGGAGGGATACACACCCCTTACTTTCATCCCACGAGTATGGGTTTGAAAATTGTGCGTGATTCCAAACGACTTTTCCAAATCTTCCTCGTTTTTATCTACAAATGTTTTGTAATCATCCGAGAAATCCGACTTTGAAAGAATTTCTCTCTCTTCCTTGATAAACTCTTCAAAATCCTTGACTACGTCGTCAAATGTAAGTTTATACTTGTATGAAACAAAATTCAAAAATTGGGAAAACTTTTCCATGGATTTGTTCATATCCCACTTCTTTAGGAACTCTTCAAAGAAAAACATCTCCTTTTTCTTCAAAACATTTTCCGGACTTACAAAAGAAACGCAGACAAACTTTTGTCCTGCGATGGGCTTATCTTCTTCTAGCAAGTCAACGTATTTAGGGTTGGGTTTACCGTTTTTTGTCATTTTTCTTTCTGCGGTTGGTTGTTTTTGCACTTTTGATAGACTCATTATACTATTATTACCAATATTTCATTCTAAGTGTTTTTTTTTCTATATATTTAGTATAGTAAATGACGGGTGCTTTTGATATCAGTGAACTCATTAAAAGAATTATTAAGTATTTGGTAGAAGGTTTGATGGTTGCTTTAGCAGCTTATGCAATCCCCAAACGTTCGTTGAACTTGGAGGAAATTGGTATGATCGCGTTAACTGCTGCTGCCACCTTTAGTATTTTGGACACTTACATTCCTAGCATGGGAGTCAATGCCCGCAGCGGCGCCGGATTTGGTATTGGTGCCAACCTTGTTGGATTCCCCGGTGGGCTCTAATCCGGCGGCTCCGCCCCCCGGCGTTGCTTTAGATTAAATTTTTAAATCACTTACCAGCATAAAAGTATAAAATAAATTAACTCTTTATTGTATGAGGAAACGTCATACAATAAAAAAATACAAGAAAAGACAAGCTCGTACAAAAAGAAAAGCGGTAACAAGAAGGAGAAGAAGAAAGTATTTCAAAAAAAGAATTCAACGAGGTGGAAACTATAATGAAAGTGAAATTAAATTTTTAAAAGAGGAATGTGGATTCAATGATGAACAACTTAAAAAATTGAACAAAGTAGAAAAGTATTTAAAAATTGACTTATTTAAAACAATTTTCAATGATACTGTAAGAAGGGGTAATCCGACGATAAAACAATCTAAAATAGAGTCAACTATGATTTTAGTAAATAATTTAATAAAAGAAGGATTAAACACTCCAGAGCAAGAGACTGATTTTGAAGAATCTGATACTGATGATGATTCTTTTGCGTCTGATGATGAGTAATACTATATCGTAGGTATGAATTCCCAGTTCAACTCTTCACAAATCTTCTTCCAAACAGAATCTTGCTCTATTCTCTTTTCGCGATCCTTCAACATAGGAAAGTGTTCCAAGTATTGCGTTTCTCCAAGCAACTCGCACAACTTGTAAGCCGTGTAATAATAATTCAAGAAATTGACACGATCGTCCGGACAAAATTTTGAATAAGGTGCCTGCAACTCCATAAACAAATTGAATAAAGTCTCCTCAAATTCTTGTGTCATAACTGGTGGTTTGATTCCCAATTTATCTTTTATAAATGGAATATGCTCATAATATTTATTATATCCCAACTTTTTCAATATTTCTTTGGTTTTTATATTAGTAAT
>Ga0208259_1000057_pt1 | contig 43046 bp, 40 predicted proteins | sample CryBogCBH22May08_FD_184618 | JGI IMG/M metagenome (GOLD analysis project Ga0208259, IMG submission 184618) | Freshwater microbial communities from Crystal Bog, Wisconsin, USA - CBH22May08 (SPAdes) | ecosystem: Environmental > Aquatic > Freshwater > Lake | place: Crystal Bog, Wisconsin, USA... | reverse complement strand
TAATGCGCTCTCACTCCACTTGCAGTGGCGCTCTATTGACAGCATTGCTTTAATCGCCTGCTCTTCTCTTTCAGCCACAACCCCAATAAATCCGCCATCTCTAATAACTTTTTTAACCCCTGGCATGGCTAGAATTGGTTCTTGATCAAACGAAATTAATTTCGCCTGAAATGATGGCGGACGTGCAATGCGACCGTGCAACATCCCCGGCAGCGTAATGTCGTGCAAAAAGGCTGCACCGGTTACCTTGCTCAAAATATCTTTACGTGGCAAAGAGAGGCCAATTACTTCATAATTATTTGGATTCTTAGGCAGGGCTCTGCCAGTAGCATCAACATCCAAGTTCACGTCAGCTAAAAGATCCCAGTAGGAAACTCCTGCTTGAGTGTTATTGCCATAAATCAGACCATCTTTTATCTTTAATGCGCTAATGGGTAGGTTTAATTTTTTTGCACTTGCCTCTAAAAATAGATGGCGAATTTCTGCGCAGGCGAATCGCATACTTTCACCGCCCTCCTGAATGGATCGACTACCAGATGTTGAACCCTCGCTCGGGCTAATCGTCGTATCTACAGGTAAAATCTGGATTCTGGAATAATCAACATCCAATTCTTCGGCGGCAATTTGTGCGATTGCAGAAATAATTCCCTGACCGATCTCTACCTTTCCCGGTCGAATGGTAATAGTGCGATCCGCATTAAAACTCATTCTCTGGCCTAACCTTGAATTTAACAGTAAATATTGAGGTAAAGAGGTCTTGGCTTGATTAGACATGCTTAGCACCCTCATTCATGCCAATCACTTTTTGAATCGCTCGAACGAATCGGTTATGCGTTCCACAACGACATAAATTTCGATCAAGCGCCTCTCGAATCTCAGACTCAGAGGGATTAGGATTCTTATCAAGTAATGATTTTGCAGTAATTAAGATTCCGCTGGCGCAATAGCCACACTGAGCTGCTTGCTCATCAATAAAAGCTTGTTGCAAGGCATGTAAGTTATCAGGCGCACCAATACCCTCAATCGTCACAATATCTTTACCTACGCAATCCCACAGGGGTACGTCACATGAGTGTATTTTTTGTCCATTAATCAGAACACTACAGGCGCCGCACAGGCCAAGACCACACCCAAAGCGCGTCCCAAATAACTGCAAATCATTGCGCAAAATATAGAGCAACGGAGTATTTGGATCTGCGGCAATGGAGTGCTCCACTCCATTTACCCTCAGACTAATTGGGTCTGTCATATTCCCATTTCCTTAAATATTTCTTTAGCGCAACGGAAACTATCAATCGCTGCTGGCACACCACAGTAGATCGCTGTATGTAAGAAGACTTCTTTGATGTCATCTTTGGTAAGTCCATTGTTAATAGCACCTCTGACATGCAGTTTTAGCTCATGAGGACGATTTAAGGCAGTGATCATGGCTAAGTTAATGATGCTACGGGTACGACGATCTAAACCTGGGCGGTTCCAGATCTCGTTCCAGCAATACTCAGTAACCAACTCTTGCATAGGCAAGTTGAAATCATCGGCATTCTTAATAGAGTTATCTACATAGTCAGCACCCAATACTTCACGACGGGTTTTTAAGCCTTTTTCAAAAGATTCACGGTTCATTTATAGCTCCTTAGTTAATTAGTGTTGGTGGTGTGCATAATTATTTTTTTGCAAGCCACTTTTCATTGTCTTGCCCTAAAGTTGGCGCAGCACGTCTTATCGGCGGGCGTTGACCGTTGATCTTATAAGGTGCAGCATGTATTAAGACTGACTCGCCATTTTCAAGCTGGGTCTTCACTAGCATTTCACGCTCTTGAACATAGGGATGATCAATTAAATCACTCACATCACACACTTGACCTGCAGTGATATCCATCTCTTTAAAAAAATCTAAAGCCTTTGCAAGATCTAATTTAGAAAGATGGTTCTGAATTAATCCATCGAGCTCATCTATATTGGCTAACCTGGCCTCATGACTTGAAAAACGTGGATCATCCAAGCCATTTGGAAATCCAATTCCCTCAAATAGTCTTTTCAGCGTTCCTTCCATGCCTGCTGAAAGTGCAATCCAGCGACCATCTTGTGTTTGGTAAACATTCCGTGGTGCATGGGTTGGAGAGCGACTCCCTGATCTCGGCGTCACCTCCCCCGTGATCTGATACTCGGCTGCTTGCGGACCTAATACTGAAAACAAAGGTTCAAATAAAGATAGATCAACCTCCTGCACGGAAGGATTACTTGACTGGCGCTGCCGATGAAGTAGGGCTAATGCTAATGTTGATCCATAAACTCCAGCAATGGTATCAGCCATGGCAAAAGGAGGCAGGGCTGGCGGTCTATCAGCAAAACCGTTCATAGAAGCAAAGCCGCTCATTGCCTCTATTAAAGAACCAAATCCACCCCGCTCTGCAAATGCACCTGTTTGACCCCAACCAGAAATACGAATCACTACCAATTTGGGATTCAGAGTTTGCAGACTCTCCATATCAAGCCCCATTTTTTCAAGGGTGCCTGGTCTGAAATTCTCAACGAGGATATCTGCCTTCTGAATCAATCCCTTTAGGGCTGCAAGCCCTTCTGGATCGCGTAGATCTAAGCAAACACTATCTTTGTTGCGACTATAAGCAAGCCAGTAAGTGCTAATCCCTTTGCGTTGCCAAGCACGTAGCTCATCCCCTTTAACGGGAGGCTCCACTTTAATAACTTGAGCACCCATATCAGCCAAAACGTGCGTCAACATATTTCCAGATACCAGCCTTGAAAGATCAAGCACTGTTACATCTGAAAGCGCCGGCACCTCTTGTGATGTCATGGTAAGCGCGGCTCAGACCACTGAAGATTCATTACTCTGGCTTAACGCCAGCATTCTTCAATGCAATTTTCCACCGCTCAACATCGCCCTTCAAAAACTTTGCCAAATAGGTGGGTGTAGCTGAGCTTGGGGGCACAATCATTGCATCCATCTCATTGAAACGTTGGGCCAAAATAGGATCTTTCAAGGCTGCCCCTAAAGATGCCACTAAGCGATCGATCACAGGTTTGGGGGTTCCTTTGGGGGCGTATAAACCATGCCATACCGTCAACTCAAAACCTGGCATACCGGATTGACTAAAAGTGGGTGTCTGCGGCAAAGAGCTAATCCGCTCTTTTGTAGCAACAGCCAGCGCTTTTAAATTGCCGCCTTTAATGTGTTGAAGAGTGCTTGCAGGTTGATCGCAAATCACATCCACTTGACCGGCTAGTAAATCATTTAAAGCGGGTCCGGTACCTTTGTAAGAAACTGAAGTCCAATTGGCGGCAAGAGAAGATTTCATTAGCACCTCGCACAGATTTGAGGTCGAACCAATACCAGCATTGGCAAAGTTAAGCTTGCCAGGATTTGCTTTTATGTAATCAATTAATCCCTGCAAAGAATTAGCAGGAAAATCTTTCCTGGCCACCAATACCATTGGCACATCATTCACCATCCCGATTGGCGCAAAATCCACTACAGGATCATAGGCAAGCTTAGAGTACAAGGCTGGAGATGCAGCTTGGGCCATGTTATGAAAAAGAATCGTGTATCCATCAGCAGGAGCCCTCACAACCCGCAAAGCACCGATAGTACCGCCAGCGCCACCAGTGTTGTCGACTACAACAGGCTGCCCAAGATTTTTAGACATTGTCTGAGCGAGCATCCGCCCCATGACATCTGTTGAGCCAGCTGGAGCGTAAGGAACCACCATGGTGATTTGCTTCTCTGGGTACTCGGCAAAAGCAACTGCCGAGGTCAATAAACAAATACTAGCCAGAACTTTTAGATAAATTTTCATATCGCCTCTTCCATTTAATGGATTAATGCTGAGTCTTACGATTTCGACTTAACAAAACCATACACCGCCGTATGATCAGCGCCTTTACCTAATTGCTCATCCGCCGCTTGAGCAGTTAGCACGCATTGCTTAGCAAGGCTTGAATAACAACTCATACTTTCGATAAAGCCTAGGGCAATCTGCAAATCTTTACGCATCAATGCAAGTGAAAAACCAGAATTGAATGTTTCATTTAGCATAAAGTTTTCCACTTTGTTCTCAGTAGAATTATTTCTACCAGTGGATGCATTAAAGACTTTATTCACAACATGCGGATCTAAGCCAAATTTTTGGGCAGCATTTAATGCTTCAGAAGCCGCAATCAAACCTGCTGCAGAGACGTAATTATTGAGCGCTTTTACTGCATGGGCAGCTCCAGCATCCCCAACGTACACAATACTCTTACCCATTTTTTCTAGCAAAGGCAAACAAACATCAAAGTCACTTTTTTGGCCGCCGACAATAATCGCCAAAGATCCATCAATCGCCTTTTTAACGCCGCCGGAAACTGGGGCATCAACAAAATGAATTCCCATTGCAGTTAACTTTTGATTATTTTCTCTAGACGATATTGGGCTAGATGAGCTCATATCCACCAGATAGCTTGCCGCCTTTAAATTACCTGCAATTCCTGGCTTACCATTGGCGCCCCATAGCATGGCATCGATGATGGAGCTATCAGGCAACATCAATATGGTGACGTCTGACCCATCTATAGCCTCAGTTGGAGAGCTTGCAAGCTGAAAGCCACTAACATCTGAAAACTTTTCACCGACATTTGGATTGAGATCAAAGCCTTTAACTAGATAGCCAGCCTTTAGAAGGTTGTGCGCCATTGGCACACCCATCAAACCAAGGCCAATAAACGCAATCTTTGTTTCTTTAGGGTTCATTAAATTCCCATTTCCTTAAATATTTCTTTAGCGCAACGGAAACTATCAATCGCTGCTGGCACACCACAGTAGATCGCTGTATGTAAGAAGACTTCTTTGATGTCATCTTTGGTAAGTCCATTGTTAATAGCACCTCTGACATGCAGTTTTAGCTCATGAGGACGATTTAAGGCAGTGATCATGGCTAAGTTAATGATGCTACGGGTACGACGATCTAAACCTGGGCGGTTCCAGATCTCGTTCCAGCAATACTCAGTAACCAACTCTTGCATAGGCAAGTTGAAATCATCGGCATTCTTAATAGAGTTATCTACATAGTCAGCACCCAATACTTCACGACGGGTTTTTAAGCCTTTTTCAAAAGATTCACGGTTCATTTATAGCTCCTTAGTTAATTAGTGTTGGTGGTGTTGCTGTGCTTCTAAAAAACCAAGGGCTGCGCTCTCGGCATTCAAAATATGATTTTTTGCGGTGAGATGAGCATGTGTAGGGTCGCGCTTGGCAATGCAGGCAACAAGCTCATCAATTTCATCTAAACTTTTATGCAAGCGATTTGGATGCATTAAAGACATGGATCTCAGGAGATTGACTTGGGTTAGCAAACTCCCCAAGATCTCTCGAACCAAACTATTTCCAGCTCCGCCGAGCAATATTTCATAGAAACGTGCCTTGCTTGCTATTACCTGTTCCCGCGAATTTGACTCCCCACCCTGCCTTAAGGCCTTTGCTGCAATTTGCAGCTCTTCGATCTCTTGATCTGTCGCCAATCTTGCGAATTCATGGGCTGCATGGCTTTCGAGCAAACCCCGTAATGCATAAATCTCTTTAGCCTCAGCCATTCCAATTATTCTGACTGTGGGTCCACGATGCGGTGTATTCACTATCAGCTTTTCAGCCTCCAACTTGCGAAGAGCCTCTCTTAAAGGGGCTCGGCTGATATTGAGCATTTCACATAATTCACGCTCAACTAGCTTTTGACCTGCCTTAAACCTGCCCGTAACAATCTCCTGTCGTATGAAATTTTCGACTTGAGAACGCAGTGTTTCGGGTCTAAGCATTGTTTTTATCTCCAACATAGGGTGAATACTAATTATTGTAAGACAATCTGTCAATACTATTGACATACAAAATATTAGCATTAATATTCATTTTGCAAGAACCAACAACAAAAGGAGAATGAGATGAAGAAAAAACAAAAAGTAGCTTCTCAACAAACACGTCGGGAAGTTTTGAAAAGTTTAAGCGCGTTAACTATCGCTGGCACATTTCCATCGATCGCTTTCTCGCAAGCTAAAACAGTCAATATCGGCGTCATTCTTCCTTTATCAGGTGCTAATGCGCAATTTGGCATCAACTCACGCCAAGGCATCGAATTGGTTGTTGATGAAATCAATAATGGTGGTGGCCTCAAGAATCTAGGCGGCGCAAAAATTAACTTAGTCATTGCAGATTCAACCTCAACCCCAACTACTGCAGCAACCGTTGCACAACGCATGATTGCTGAAAACGATTGCTGCGCCATCTTGGGTGCATTTGCTTCATCTCTCACCCTGGCAATATCCGAGGTGACTGAACGTCGTGGCATTCCACTATTAACCATGTCTTATTCAGACCAGCTTACTGGTCGTGGATTTAAAACGGTGTTCCAGGTAACCTCTAAAGGTAGTGCCATTGGCAAAGCCCAACTCGATTACGCTGTACAACTAGCCGGTGGCACTAAGATCAATAAAGTGGCCATTTTGTACGAAGATACTGCATACGGAACTTCTACAGCAACCGGCCTTCGTGCAGCAGCTAAGGCCGCAAATATTGAGATCGTGATGGATGAGGCTTATCCATTAGGCATCATTGACGTAACACCATTAATCAATAAATTACGCGCATCGAATGCGCAAATTGTGTTTCCAGTCTCTTACCTCAATGACAGTCTTTTAATTGTGCGCGCATTGCGTCAACAAAAAGTTAATATTCCGATTGTTGGCGGATCTGCAGGCTATGTGATTCCGGACTTCTCACAAGCACTAGGGGATTATGCAAATGGCGTGCTATCTATCTGCTCCGCTAACTACGACTTAGATCCAGCGCTAACCAATAAATATCGCAAGCGCTATAACAGCTTCATGGTTCATGAGGCTCTTGAACATGCTGTTGCTCTAGATGTTCTTGCTCAAGCAATCAATATTTCTAAGTCCACGGCACCTGAAGGCATTATTCAAGCGCTGCATAGCACCACCTTTACAGAGGGCTGGGCCAAGGCAATGACTAATGGCAAGGTAAAGTTTGACGATACCGGTCTAAATATTTATGCAGAGCCGCTCATGCTCCAATGGCAGAAAAAAGAGTTAGTCACTGTCTGGCCAAAGTCTTACGCCAAAGGTAAATTTATTGCGCGTAACGCAAGCTAAACAAAGGTTCTGAATGTCATTTCTACAGGCCATCCTAGATGGTTTGATGCTAGGTGGGGTTTATGCAGTAATTTCGATTGGGCTAACCCTGGTTTTCGGGGTTGTCTCAATTGTCAACTTTGCACAAGCCGAATTTTTAATGCTTGGGATGTATGTAGCCTATTTTGTATGGCGATATCTCGGCCTAGACCCTATCCTAGGATCACTTATTTCATTTGCTGCTGTCTTTGTACTGGGCTTCTTTGTTCAGCAATTCTTAATTAGAAGAGTTCTCAAGGCGCCAGAAGTTGCGCAAATTTTCTTAACGGTTGGGATCTTGATCTGCCTAGAAAATTTAGCATTAATATTTTTTGGCTCTGAGTACCGCTCTGTTCAAACCTCATACCAAAATGAGGCTCTAGAGTTTTTGGGGCTCATCATTAGCATGCCTTATCTCATTGCATTCATTGCCTCTGGTATAGCGGGGGGCTTCATTTGGTGGGTGCTAACTAAAACTTGGTGGGGGCGCGCAGTAAGGGCAACAGCGCAAAATCCCATGGCAGCAAAGCTCATGGGCATCAATACCGATCAGATGTATCGCATTGCATTTGGCCTGGGAGTGGGTTTGACCGCGTTTGGAGGTGCGATTATTCTGCCCTACCTCACAGTATCGCCATCTGTAGGGGGCCAGTTTGGGGTTCTGATGTTCACCGTGGTTGTGCTTGGAGGCCTTGGGAACGTATTAGGTGCGGTAGTTGGTGGAATAGCGGTTGGTGTAATTCAATCTCTGTCAGGTTTGTTTTTACCTATTCAACTACAGAACATTGCCCTTTTTATTATTTTTATTGCCACTCTCGCATTCAGGCCTGAAGGGCTATTAAGAAAATCGTTATGAATACTCAGCCGATACAAAAATATTGCCCTCTTGCGCTTTTCATATTACTTTGTAGCATCCCATGGCTACTCACAGATCAAGGCTATGCGATTCGCGTTTTAACGCTCCTGTTGCTGTTTGCAGCGATGGCGCAGAGCTGGAATATTGTTGGCGGTCTAGCCAATCAAATCTCCCTTGGGCATGCAGCATTCTTTGGCATTGGTGCCTACGCCTCTACTATTTTATTAATTAGATTTAATCTATCACCTTGGTTGGGCATTCTGGTAGCCATGATTCTGGCTGGCTTAACTGGCGGACTTCTTAGCCTACCCACCATGAAATTACGCGGACATTACTTTGCTCTAGCGACGCTTGCCTTTGGTGAAGTCATGCGCGCTATTGCCAATACTTGGAGCTCGGTTACTGGTGGGCCAGTCGGCATTTCAGTACCATTTTCTCCAAATGCTGGCTTGGGAATGATGCAATTTAAATCCACGATTCCGTATTACTTCATGATGCTGGCCGCACTCACAATCACTACTTTTATTTTTTGGAAAATTAGTCACTCTAAATTAGGTTATGAACTTCGAGCTGTGAAAGCTAATGTAGACTCAGCTGAAGTCATCGGAATCGATACAACCCGCACAAAAATTATTGCTTCGGTCATCTCTGCAGCACTCATGGGAGCTTGTGGCGTCTTGTATGCTCAATTCAACTTCTTTTTTGATCCAGATTCTGCTTTCTCACTTGTCGGAATTTCTATTAGAGTTGCTTTGATTTGCATCATCGGTGGAATAGGAACAGTTTTTGGTCCGCTTATTGGTGCCTGCTTCCTTCTGCCTCTCGAGGAAATCTTTAATGCATTTCTCTCCGGCAAAGGGGCTGGCTATTCCCAACTTGCCTATGGCGTAATTTTGATTGGCATCATCTTATTGGAACCAAGAGGACTAACTACCTTGTTTAAGCAAGCTGTTCAAAGGATCAAGGCATGAGCACCAGGGAGAGTCATCCCATTCTCTGGACAGAGAGTCTCACCCGTAAGTTTGGTGGGCTCACTGCTGTTGGCGATGTAAATTTATCAGTCAGCTCAGGCGAATTATTGGGACTGATTGGCCCTAATGGCGCTGGTAAAACTACCTTATTTAATTTATTGATGGGGCTTACCACGCCAACATCAGGGGAGGTCTATCTAGAGGGCAAAAAAATCTCTGGGCTAAAGCCGCATCAAATTTGCAGATTAGGCATGGTGAAAACCTTTCAAAATGTCGCACTCTTTCCAGAAATGTCTGTTTTAGAAAATGTTTTAACTGGCGGATTACTAAGAGCCTCTGTAGAAGAAGCAACTGCACTAGCTAAAGATAGCTTAGCTAAGGTGGGCATGCTTGAGATTGCAAATAAGAAGGCGGCTGATCTCACTTTTCCAGAAAAAGCATTGGTTGAAATGGCGCGCGCACTTTGCACCAAACCTAAAGTCGTTTTGCTGGATGAGGTCATGGCGGCATTAAATGAAACTGAAATGGATCACATTCTTAGGCTGATTAAAACCCTAAGAGATCAAGAAGGAATTACATTTATTGTGATTGAGCATCACATGAGAGCCATCATGAATCTCTGCGAACGCATTGTCGTTCTGAGCTTTGGGCAAGTGATTGCAGAAGGCACCCCTCTTGAGATCGGCGCAAATCCAGAAGTGATTAGTGCTTATCTGGGTACGGATACAACTTCAGGAGATCTACATTGAGCTTACTGAACATTAAAAATTTAAAAGCCTCTTATACTGAGGCTCCCGTTTTACACGGACTCAATATTAAGGTCGAGGAAGGTAGTTTTGTCTCGGTTATCGGCGCCAACACTGCAGGAAAAAGCACCTTACTGAAAGCTATTTCTGGCTTGATGCCCTTTGCTAGCGGTGAAATCTTATTTGCTAATGAAAATTTACTTGGGCTATCAGCACATGAAATTCCCAGCAAAGGAATTGCGCACGTACCCGAAGGTCGCCACGTCTTTCCAGACATGTCCGTTCTCGAGAACCTACTATTAGGCGCTTATGTTCATCGACAAGATGTCGCCGGAATTCAGAAAGATCTAGATAAAATATTCTCGATGTTCCCAAAGCTCTCCCAAAGACAACAACAACGCGCGGGTACACTCTCGGGCGGAGAGCAACAGATGGTGGCGATTGGACGAGCTCTCATGAGCAGGCCGCGCTTACTACTACTTGATGAACCTAGCCATGGTCTTGCCCCAAAGATTGTTCAGGAATTGCATGATGCCCTGCTAGCCATCCACGCATCTGGCGTGACCATGCTTCTGATTGAGCAAAATACTAAACTGGCACTATCGGTCACTAGTTATTCTTTTGTATTGCAATCTGGCTCACTTGCATTTGAAGGGTCTTCATCTGAATTATTCAATGACCCCCGCATTCGAGAGGCCTATCTTGGCATCTAACCTTTTTTACTGAAATTATGTCACCTCAATTAATCCAATCCACCCTAGAAGACTGTCTCAATATTCCTGAGGTAATGGCCGATGCCCATTACTGCGAATTTCAGTACATCCTAGAAGTAGTTGATGCGAACGGTGTAGCCCAGCAATTTCATATCCTGCCTCCACGTGCGCAAGCCCCCGTTGTTAGCTTAAGGGCTAGTGCAACTACTTGGGATAAAGTATGGGCCTCCAATCCGCCCGTTGGCTATCAATCGATTGGTGCCCTTCGCAGACAAGTTCCTGATTTCACTCTCACGGGTGAAGATATTCATATTGCTCAGTCACTCCCTTTTTTAGAGCGCTTGCTTGAAGCTTTTAGAAATATCCTTCACCCAGCAGAATCAAAAAATATTAATTGGGATGGGTTAGAAAATATTTCAGGCTCTTATTTAAAAGTTGGCCCTCAAAAAGACTACTGGGTCTATCGAGAGCAAGTTGGCTCTTCAAATAAACCAGTAATTCTCTTGCTCCATACAGCTGGCGCTGATTCAAGACAGTGGCACGGCTTAATGAGCAACAAAGAACTACAAGCAGAGTGGTCAATGCATGCGTTTGATATTCCCGGTCATGGCAGATCGCCGCTCCCACCGGGGTCAGCAAACTGGAACTGGCGTCTGACTGAAGCAGATTACCTTCGTTGGATTATTGATTACATGGATGCTGCCAGCATCAAACAGGCGATTTTGATGGGCTGCTCAATGGGCTCAGCAATTAGTCTTGCATTAATGTCAAAATATCCCGAGAGAGTCATAGGTGGCGTACTACTCGAGATGCCTTTCCGCTCGCCAGGTCGACGCTCCCCGTACCTGAATCATCCCAAGGTTCACGGGGCCAGACTTGCAGCAGCATGGGTTGGATCTCTACTGAGCCCCACAAGCCCCAAATCTCGTAAAGATTATGCGACCTGGATTTACTCACAAGGAGCGCCAAGCTCATACGACGGAGATCTGGCTTTTTACAGTGATGATTTTGATGCGCGCCATCACACAAGATCTGTGAACACACAAAAAACACCGCTTTGGCTATTAACTGGTAACTATGACTATTCTGCAACGCCAGCAGACACGCTAAAAGTTGCCAATGAAATACCTGGTGCAATCTTTACTGAACTCAAGGGATTCGGACATTTTCCGATGGTAGAAAACCCAGAGGGCTTAATGCCTTATTTAATTACACCCTTGAGTGAACTTAAAAAACGCATTAATAACTAAGAATAAAATGAGCGCACAAAGTACGAAAAAAAAAGCCCTGGTAACCGGTGGATCAAAAGGTATTGGTTTTGCCATTGCCAAGGCACTTGCATCTGAGGGCTACGCACTTAAATTAGTCGCCAGAGACACAGCATCACTAGAGCAGGCTAAAGCGGAACTCATTCAAGAATTTAATATTCCAGTCGAAATTTACCCACTTAATCTCTCGCTTGAACAAGATATTGAAAAACTCGTTCCGGCTTTTTCTGAAGTGGATGTATTAATCAATTCTGCAGGCGCTATAGGTCGTGGTGGGATACTAGAGATTGATCCCAAGAACTTTCGAGATGCTTGGGATGGGAAAGTCATGTCAACCATCATGCTCAGCCGGTTAGCCTGCTCTCAGATGTATCTCAAGCAGTCTGGAGTGATTATTAATATTATCGGCACAGCGGGTGAACGCTTAAACGCTAAGTCGATTGGGACGACTGCAGCTAATGCAGCCTTAATTGCCTTTACCAAGGCATTGGGCTCTGAAAGCGTTGACCATCATGTACGAGTTATTGGCATAAACCCAGGGTTGACACGGACCGGACGGACGCAAAACTTATTAAACCCCAAAACAGACATTGATCGCAATGCTTATGATGCAATGCTCAAAAATCTTCCATACGGACGCATGGGTGAGGCAAGTGAAATTGCAGATCTTGCCGTATTTTTAGTCTCCGATAAAGCCAAATATATTAGCGGCGAAGTCATTTCTGTAGATGGTGGGGCACGCTTTAGATATTAAAGCGATCTTCTTGATTTACTCCGCTTTAATTCCAGCCGTCTTTACAATGTTGCCAAATAAATTCAGGTCCAATTTAATTTGCTCTGCAAATTTTTCTGGCGAAGTAGGTGTTGGTGTTATGCCAATCCCATTTAACCTCTCCTTGGCATCAGGGGTTTGCAGTATTTCATTAATAGCGGCATTTAAGCTGTTTACAACTGCCTTGGGTGTTTTGGCTGGCGCCAATACACCAATCCAAGAAGTCACATAAATATCTGGGTAACCACTTTCAATAAAGGTAGGTACATTAGGCAAAGATGAAACGCGCACCTTGGCAGAGATTGCAATTGGCTTCAGACGTCCAGTTTGTACATATTGGTTTGCTCCTGCCAATACAGTAAATGCCAAAGGTACATCCCCACTCATGAGACCAATCAAGGCCTGACCACCGCTTTTGTATGGAATTGGGGTGAGATTTGCTCCCGTCTTTTGCTTTAATAACTCACCGGCGATATGAGGAGTAACACCAGTCCCGGAAGTTGCATAAGAAAGTCCGTTGGGATCTTTTTTAGAGATCGCAATCACATCAGCGACGGTCTTACCAGGAAAGTTATTATTAGCTACCAAAATTAAAGCCGCATCACCAATCTTGGCAACAGCAGAAAAGTCTTTTAAGGTATCAAAAGAAATTTTGTCAAAAATGTGGGGGTTGATTACCATCGTTCCATCAAAGCCCAATAACAACGTGTAGCCATCAGGCTCAGCTTGGGCCACAAAAGCTGCCCCAATATTGCCGGATGCACCTGACTTATTTTCAACCACTACCTGTTGACCAAGCTTAATAGAGAGTTGGTTAGCAATATAACGTCCGCCAATATCAGTTACTCCACCAGGGGCAAAGGGGATAATGAGCCGAATAGGCCGATTCGGATAACCTTGCGCAAGGGCTAGATTTGAAATAGAGGAAATAACAGAAATACCAACTAGAATGAGTCCTACAAGCGAAGTTTTTTTCAACATTGGTAATGCCTTTTTAATATCGTTATCAAGTTTTATCGTAACATTATTACTTACTATTTATATCCACTAATCGAGATGCAATTGTCTAAATATATTGTCATCATCATCACCACTTTTCTAGCACTTGTAAGCTACAACACTCTTGCAGATGACTATCCAAATAGGCCAGTAAAAGTGATTGTTCCTTTTGCCGCAGGGGGTGGAGCCGATATCGTTGCAAGAGCAGTTTTCCAAAAGGTCTCCGCACAACTTGGACAGCCTTTCATCATTGAAAACAAAGGCAGCGCAGGAGGAATCATTGGCTCAGATTCAGTTGCCAAGGCCCCGCCTGATGGTTACACCTTATTGCTAGGGCAAACAGGTCCAAATGCAATTAACCCAGCATTATTTACAAAAATTCCGTATGACCCTATTAAGGATTTTTCTCCAATCATTCAGCTCACAAGCTATCCTTATGTTTTGGCGGTAAACCTCAATCTTCCAGAAAAAAATCTGGCTGAACTTGTAGCGTTTGCTAAGACACATCCTGGCGTCATTACTTTTAGTACCGCTGGAAATGGCAGTTCAGCACAATTGGCTGCTGAGCTTTTTATGAAGGCTAGTAAAACTCAAATGACCCACGTGCCTTACAAAGGTGCTGGTCCTGCCCTCATGGATGCTGTAGCAGGAGTCGTCTCAATGACGTTTGGCGATGCAGGCTCTTCAACCCCAATGGTTCTTGATAACCGCATTCGAGCCATTGCAGTAACCAGTAAAAACCGCTCACGCCTATTACCAGAAGTCCCCAGCGTTGCCGAGTCTGGCTACCCAGGATTCGAGGCGGTAGCGTGGCATGGTATCTTGGCGCCAGCAAAAACACCGCCAGCTATCATTAAAAAACTAAACCAAGAGATTGCAAAGGTATTGAAAGATCCAGAAATCCGCGCTCGCTTCTCAAAAGATGGCCTTGAAATTGTTGGGGGAAGTCCAGAGGACTTCTCCATTTATATCAAAGCTGAGGTAGATAAATGGGGCAAGGTAGTTCGCGAATCAAATATCAAAATTGATTAGGCTGCCAACAACATTAATTGACCAACATCAGTCATTTTTTCAATAGCCCAAATTTGCTCAATCAATGCTTGTGCTTGGTACCCATTCTTACCGTAAGCGGCTAATTCCCGTAATTTCTGTTCAAGATCAAAATCACTTAAAGGATCAGCAAGAGATCCTTTTGCATGGGCAACCTCCACTTCAGAGACTGCTTGATCACGCATCTTGAAAGAAACCTTCACAGCATCGACACTCATCGACGCATCATCGATAAATCGCAATTTCTCGCTTAGCGCCCTCACCGCTACGTCGTTAACAGCTTGATCGCTAAATTCTGCTAAACCGGCCCTACCTCTCATGAGAGATACGCCTACAGCATGCTGAGCGCTCACCTGTGACTCCCTGCCAGTTCGAATAGCAGGTCTATCTGTGCGCTGTCTTAATAAAGGGTTACCAGTCAGTTCAATAAATTCAATAGATTCGACTTTTCCTGCCATAACCATAAATTGATGATGTAGCTCAAGACAGGCCTGAATCACCGGATTTAATACCACGCCACATGGGTAAGGCTTGTAGGTATTGTTCAAAACTTCCCACTGTGAACCAAGCCCATCAAGCAAGCTCTCTAACTTGGGATTTTCTCCAAAGACCCTCAGAAAGCCTCTCTCTCCATCCAGCGGAAAATCCGGGCCAGTAAAGTTTTGCTCAGCTAATATCGCTGATAGCAAACCATTCCGCGCAGCATTGCCAACACTCATGCTCTTGGACATCGTACCCAAAGTCTCGACTAAGCCTGAGGCCTGAGCACTAGCTGAGCCAAGCGCCCAGTTCAATTGTTGAGCATTTAAGTTCAATAGTTTTCCTGCTGCCATAGCTGAGCCAAAAACACCACAAGTAGAGGTAATATGCCAACCCCTGCTGTAATGCATTGGTGATATTGCATTACCAATGCGGCACTCAATCTCCATACCCAAAACCAAAGCCCGCAAAAAATCACTACCGCTTATTTTTTGTGTTTGAGATAAAGCCAAGATTGCAGAAGCTACTGGCGCAGTCGGATGAATAATCGTGGGAATATGCGTGTCATCGAAATCAAATACATTGGCAGCCATTGCATTTAATGCTGCAGCATTTAACATGTCTGTTTTGGTATTACGACCCACAATAGAGGCAGTTGTATCGGCACTAAAACGACTAAACACTGCAATGGCCTTAGTAATCGTTTCATCTTTTCCGGAGGCAAAGGCAACTGCGAAATAATTCATTAATGAACGCTTAGCCTCATGTAATACCCTAGAAGACATTTCTTTACCATTCGATTGAAAAACATAATCCGCAATCAATTGACTATAGTTCTTTGAAGACATTCTTAATCTTTCTGTTATGTCGGTTTTGAATTTCACGACTATAAAGGATCAACTAGAGAAACAATCTCCAAATCTTCACGCCCTACTCGCTTATACATAGACATGGTTAAAGGGTCATGGCCTGCGATCACATGCTGGTCAGACTCGGCCAATGATTGAATCAGTTCATAACCTCTCAACATATCACTCACATCTGTAACAATCGGGAATGGCGAACGATTCGTAAAATTCTCTAAGTAATGGGCTGCATCAGAAGCCAGCACAATCCACCCGCGCTTAGTGTGCACGCGCACAATCTGAAGCCCACGGGTATGGCCACCCACCCAATACACTTCTATACCAGGGCGCAATTCATAGACGCCATCATGAAATCCCACACGGTCTTCAAAATTTGCATAGACTAATTCACATACATCATGTGGATCATAGGCATGACGACAAAAAGCATGTCGCATATCTGGTCCGGTGGCATAGGACATCTCACGCTCTTGAATATGAAAACGGGATTTCTTCAGTAAAGCGGTATTTCCCGCATGGTCATAGTGAGCATGTGTAATGATGACATCACTCAGATCTTCAGACCGCACCCCTGACTCTATCAGAGACCCAATTGGACAACGCAAATAGTTACGCTTTCTGAGATTTGCCGCTTCTTTATTAAACCCAGTGTCTACTAGTATGGTTTCATTGCCGTTTTTCAAAAACCAAACAAAGTAATCCATATTCGTTGCTAGATCATGTGAATCGTGGGCAATAAAGTTTTCTATCCTCCGTCTTTGCACTGTTGCATACCGAAGCGCATACGCTTCCCAAATTGGCTTACTCATGATCTACTCTCCTGATCCCAAGAATGGATTCTTATTTATAGTTTTGCGGTGAACTGCTAACAGCTCAATATTGCTTGTATAGTAAATCATTCGACTGAATTAAGCCCAAAAGAGCGGCCACCCAAAGACAAAACCCCCGCTATTTCTAGCGAGGGCCTGAAGGATAAATCTTGCATATGCTACTTACTGAGCTTGGAATACAAATTTGCCCCCAACCATCGTAGCCACGGGCTTGATGTCCTTAATTTTTTCAGCAGATACTGTCAGATAATCATGATCTAAGACCAATATGTCAGCGTACTTTCCAGCCTGTATAGACCCTAGATTGTCTTCCTGGAATAGAAAATACGCATTACTACGGGTGTGTGCAATCAAAGCTTCTTCACGCGTAATATTCTGGTGATTGACCTTCTTGCCATTAATCATGCGACCTGTCGTAGCGAAGTACAAGGAGTAGAAGGGATTTGAGGTGGTCACAGCAGTTGCATCGGAACCTAGACCCCAAATAATCCCACTATCTTGAACGCGTCTGAAGGGTGGCATATCCCAAGCGCCCTCACCATGAACCTGATGCATCAATCCGCCTTGGATTAAAGGTCGACTATGCAAGCCCGCATACATGCCCAGTTTTTGCATACGACGTAACTCTTGTAAGGTCACTTGATCTAAATGAGAAAAGACCCAGCGATAACCTTTGATAGGCCTCCTTTTATTTAGAGCTTCATATTCATCCAAGAGCGCATCGATCGCATTAGACATTTCAACGTGGTTATTCAGCATCAAACCTCTCTCTGCGAGAGCGTCAGTAATGCGTCGAACCTGCTCAAGATCTTCACTGCGAACCTGAAAATCATTGCGAGTCAAACTTGTGGTAAATGGTGCATAAGTAGTCTCACCCCAGCCAATATTGCTGAAATAATCACCGCCCTGAAACGGCTTTTGCTGAGCAATTTCTGCCACTACAGTATCGACTTCAGGAATTGTCATTGGCTGACGTATCGTCGACCAAAAAACCCTGGCATTTAACTTCTGCTCATTCGCTAGTTGCTCGTAGGGCAGATAGTGCTTATCAGTCATGCCGCGGCCACCGGCGTCATACCAAGCCGTTATACCCATGGAATTAATTTCAGTAACGACCTTGAGTACATTACTACGCCATTCTGCAGGATTGGGTAATGGCAACTTCGCTGCAATAAATGCTACACCGCCAGCACCATCAATCACACCAGTTAATTTCCCATCACTACCCTTCAGAATTTTTCCACCGCGTGGATCGGGCGTTGACTCTGTTAGCCTCAATTCTTTTAGGGCTGCGCTATTGAGAAAGCTGCGCCAATACACTTCCTGAATTACTACTGGATTATTTGGCGCAATTTGATCTAACTCTGTCAATGGGAACCCACGAGCATCATCCATAAATTGATCGCTAGACCATCCACCAATCGTGATAATCCACTCCCCCGGATGGGACTGCTTCACTCGTTCACGAATCATCGCAATCGCTTGTTTACGAGACGTGACATTATCTAGTCGTAGCTCATCGTGTTCTGGTGCACGGACAAAATGGGCATGGTTATCAATTAAACCTGGAATGACTGTTTTACGATGCAGATCCATCATCTTAGTATCTGGCCCACGGAGCTTTTTAATGTCGGTATTACTACCAACCTTCAGAATGCGCTCTCCTTTAATGGCAATGGCTTGTACTATTTGAAATTGATCATTCACTGTGATGACTTTGCCATTAAACAAAATCTGGTCGGCTAGCTCGGCCGCAAAATTAGGACTGCTGACTAGTAAGCCCAAACCCAAAGCGCTCATACGGATGATTTTTTTAATCATGATTCCTGTGCCCCCATAAAACATCATTTGTGATGTTGAGTTGTTTGTTCGAGCCTCTATGTGCCCTAGTAATCATTCGTAGAATAAACTTAAATCAATTGATTTATGATTAGCCAACATAGCAATTACACTGAGATTCTAAAAGCGCTTAACCTATAGTCAAATATTATTTGCAATGCAGCATTTATCCGGAGATATTATGAAAGTCAGAGCTTATATAACCAGGGTAATGGGTAGCCTACTAGCCTGGTATTCATTAGGAGCAAGCGCGTTGGACAATCAGCAAATTCAAGTTACCGCCTCCGTCGCCTTTAAAGCTCCCTACTTAGAAATGGTCCAGGACTTTGAGAAGCAGACAGGAGTCAAGGTCAATACTAATTGGCTACCAACAGTAGAGATTGTGGAGCGGATTAAAAAAGGTGAGGCAGGGGATTTAGTAATTCTATCTGCCACCAATATTGATGAGCTCAGCAAAAATGGATATTTAATCGCTGGCAGCAGAATTGATTACGTCAATTCTGGCATTGGTATTGGTATTCGTAAAAATACCCCGAAGCCAAACATTAAAACGCAAGCAGATTTAAAAAACGCTTTACTCAATGCAAACACCATCGCTTACTCTACTGGTCCAAGCGGTGTTTATCTAAGTAAATTATTTGAAAATATGGGGGTAGCAGAACAGATTCGCTCTAAACTTAAAATTATTCAGGGGGAGCCAGTAGGGGCGGTGGTACTTCGAGGTGAGGCGGATATCGGGTTCCAACAAATTCCTGAAATTCTTTCCGTACCAGAAATCGAATACCTCGGACCGCTACCGCCAGAAGTTCAATACATCACTACTTTTGCATTTGCCATTCCAAGCAATAAAAGCAATAGTAAAGCCGTGCAAGCATGGATTAGCAATCTGAAATCACCGAAGGCAATTCCCACTATTGAGCGCTACGGACTGAATCCTAGTCCATAATTATCCTTTGGTCTTCTATTGCTTTTTGGAAGCCTCGATTAAGCGCAGCTCCCAAGGAATAATGACTTCTTTAAAAATTACAGGGTCCGTCCAACCCTTGAGTTGACGACCCAAGTGACCGCCCTGAGGATTAATCCAGGCATCCTTAGGAACATCGCCAGAGCGCATCAGTAATTCAATATCAGAAATCGGGACCTGCGTATCCTTTGCCCCTGTTACTACTAGCATGGTTGAGGATGGTTTATCTAAAAGGCCTTGAGCCTTCAAAGACATTCTAGGCATGAGCTTTGCTAGGTCATTGACATTGGAGGCACCCTCAAATACATTGATAAATGCTGGTGCCAGATCAAAAAGGTATTCGCGATTGCCCAAAGTATTGTTATACAAAAACTTCGGTTGAAAAAACTCATCCACCGGTGGCGATTGCGCAACTGACCCCAAGATTCGAGACTTTTCTCTAAAGGCTAGGTCTGCCGCCCAATATCCACCGAAACTTACGCCAGAAACCACAATGCGTGTCTTATCCATTTCTGGTTGTAGCGCCATGTAATCCAGAATTGCGGAGAACATTCTGCCAGCGCCAGGCCCCACTTTGACGGGTGCTTGACCAGTTCCCGGACTGTCCACCGCCAAATAACCCACGCCCTTATCTAAAATTTGGGAGTAGCTTTCTGCAACGGTTTCTTTTCTGCTATCCAGACCGCTAATTGCCAAGACCATTGGCACTGGACTAATGGCATTCTTTGGCAAACGAACATAAGCATGAATCACCTTGCCTTCAAAAGGAATCTCGACAACCTTCATTGGGTTGTCTAGCGTTTTGCTGTACTTTGCATAGGCATCTAAAGCATTTTTATAAGCTTGTTTTTTACCCTCAGAATTGGGTACGGGCCATTGTGCAAAATAATATAAACGCCAAGCCCTTTTATAGGCCTCTCCTGCCGCCTTGGGATCCGATGATTGATTGCCAATCTTCATATACTTCTCGGCAACCTTACCAAAACCTGCGGCCCAATCATCACGGTCGCGTGTCTGAATATAGGAAAGCGCCTCTACTACATCCTGGGGGCTTAAGCCTCCTAAGGGATAGGCGCCCTTTTCAACTCTCAAAATACTTTCCTGCTTGATCTCATCAATGGTGCGCTCATGAACCTGAGCCAACACAGGAGAGAAATGCATGTAGGTGAACAGCATTACAAAAGCAGAAAAAATATTTTTCATAAGCCCAATATCAATCAAAAAAGTTAAAAGCATCGCCAATTGTTGGCAATTCCCAAATCAAAATCTTAGTTCATTTTGAGCGTCAAGGTAAATTACTGCATAGCAACATAATGAACGCCTCATTTCAAAAAATCTGTCAATTCAGTTACGATGATGCACAAATTAAATAAAAGCTTACTTGCCATTGCTGGAGACAAAAAAATGAATTTTAAACAAAGAAGATCCTTTTTAAAACAAGGTGGCACCGGTTTAGCGCTTAGCCTTCTTCCCGCCCTTCCATTTGCTGCACAAGTAATTGAGCTTAACGAAGCCAACCTTCAATCCGGCAAGGATGCCACCCGAATTCTGGCTCAATATGCGCTAAACACGCAATATGAAGATATCCCTACCAACATCAAACGAGAATCTATTAGATCTTTTGTGAACTATGTTGGCGTAACTGTTGGCAGTTGTCGCCATAAGGCAATTGATATCTGCATCGAAAGTTTGAGGCCGGTGTCAGGATCAAAGCAAGCCAGCATTTTAGGTCGAAGTGAACGTTTTGATATCCTCAATGCTGCTTTTATCAATGGAGTTGGTAGTCATATCTTAGATTTTGATGACACTCATTTACTAACTAATGTACATGCCTCAGGACCGATCGCCTCGGCACTCCTGGCCTACTCTGAGTTGAAGCCTGTGAGCGGCAAAGAATTTATGAATGCCTTCTATCTTGGCGTTGAACTCACAATTCGACTATCAAATGCCCTAGCACCAAACCACGCAGACATTGGCTGGCATGTTTCTGGTACACACCCTTCTATTGGTGCGGCAGCTGCAATTGGTAGGCTGATGCGCTTGACTGAAGAGCAGATGATTTGGGCTCTTGGGCTTGCAGCTTCACAACCTGTGGGCTTTAGAGACTCTTTTGGATCTATGAATAAGAGCTTTAACCCTGGCAGAGCTGCATCTAATGGAGTATTTTCTGCTTTGCTAGCGCAGAAAGGTTTCACAAGCTCGAATCAAATGATTGAATCAAGAATTGGCTGGGCTAATGCCATGAGTACAAAACAAAATTACTCGGAACTACTTGGTGATTTAGGTACTCGTTTTGAAATTGCCAAAAATACTTATAAACCATTTGCTTGCGGCATTGTGATTCACCCTGCAATTGATGCCGCCATTCAATTACGCAACCAATACCAACTTCAGCCAGACCAAATAAAATCGATCTTGATAAAAGCGAACCCTTATGTCTTAGAACTTACTGGCAAAAAATCCCCACAAACCGGTCTTGAAGGTAAGTTCAGCGTCTATCACTCAGTTGCTATCGCCATTATTGATGGTCGTGCCGGAGAGAAGCAATATTCTGATGCGGCCGTACTCAATCCAAAAACTATTGCACTGAGGGAAAAAATAATAGTCGAAGCAGATCCAAATCTAGCTAAGAAATCCGGTGAAGCTATTATTATTTTGAATGATGGTCGGGTAGTTAAGAGGTATATTGAAAGTGCTATTGGCGGTGTAGAGAATCCTTTAAGCAACGAGCAGCTTGATGCCAAATTTTTAGACCTCACTGAAGATATTTTGCCGCGTAGCAAAAGTAAATTGCTACTTGAAAACTCTTGGAACATGGGCTCCATAGCAAGCGCTGGTAACTTTGCAAAATCAACTACTGTCTAAAGAAATTACATGACTGCTCCAGTGCACCAATCTTTTGTCGCTCTACGCATTCCAGCATTTAAAGCACTTGTAGCATGCTACTTGCTTACCATGCTGGCGGATAACATCGAGCATGTTATTAGCTATTGGATGATGTTCCAAAAGTTTCATTCTCCGGCTCTCGGTGGATTTGCAGTGATATCACACTGGCTACCTTTCTTAGTATTTTCTGTGCCTGCAGGTGCATTAGCAGATTATGTAGATCCTAGAAGGCTTATTCAAATTGGTCTAGTCATGTTTATTGGCTGCTCACTCTGCTGGGGTTATCTTTTCCTCACTAATACCTTGGAGCTATGGCATGCCATCTGCCTTCTAGTGCTTCATGGTTGCTCTGGCGTGCTCTGGCAAACTGCAACCCAAATTATTCTTTACGATGTTGTTGGCAAGGATAAGTTACCTAGCGGCATTCGAATTTTGGCAACCACACGATATCTTGGCCTCTTGGGCGGTCCTGCAATTGGCGCAATGATTATGCTAGCTTTAGGTCCTGAATTAGGGATCCTACTAAATGCGTGCTTTTATTTACCTAATCTGATTTGGCTTATTCATGCCCCTTGTGGCCCTAAATTTAGAGCCGCCGCAATTGCGATACCTCGAGCATTCAGAGGACTAAAAGATATCCGTCTTACTGCGCTTGAAATTCGTCATGAGCACAAAATTCGCTCGATGATTTTTATGGCTGGCGCAGCCTCCTTTTTTATTGGTAATAGCTATCAAGCGCAGATGCCTGGCTTTGCCAATGATTTAGGTCACGGTGACCCAGGTATTTTATATAGCATGCTCCTGGCGGCTGATGCCGCTGGAGCTCTATTGGGTGGGCTGCTACTAGAAAGCCGTGGTGGCATTTTGAAAACCTCGCCAAAGACTGCTTTAATGCTTGCAATCCTTTGGTGCTCTTCTTTACTGTGTTTTGCTCTTTCAAGCCAGTACATTCTTTCGCTAATATTTTTATTTATTGGTGGCTTCCTAGAGCTTTCATTTAATTCTATGGCTCAGACCATCGTTCAAATGAATGCCCCATTTGAAATTCGTGGGCGAGTCATTGGGCTCTTTAACATGTCAGCAATGGGTATGCGGGCTGGAGCTGGAATCACCGTAGGCCTGATGGGCGGATTAATCGGTATACATTGGTCGCTAGCAATTTCAGCGCTTTGTTTAATTCTAGTAACAGGTGCACTTTATCGACGCTTCCATGAGCGCCTATAAAATCTCACGATTTAGGGTACAACCATTTATAAAATAAATTAGTGCACCAAGGCATTGCCCAATAGGTCGCAATTCCAACGATGATGAGTGCAGACGTTGCTTGGTAAATGGTGAAAACATTAGAAATCTCTAGATAATGAAATACTGGCAATAAGCTTACTGGGATTACCACAGATAAAGGCCATATCACTGCTGTTGTCAGCAACCACTGCTTCCATCTTGGTGGGGCTGTAGAACTTGGTGTAAACCAAAAATCAATACCGCTACGCATCTCAAAATGCTCTTGCTTGCTCAGGTATTTATAAGCCTCGGCAGCAATCTCTTTTCGAACCACAGAATCCTGCCAATCTTTAGCCTCTTGTGCAGAATGAAAACGAACTGCAGTCGTAAATTCTTTACTGCCTTTAGAGGGTTTAATCACCTGCACTCCTAAGTGCCCTGGAAACTCTGCAGCTTTAAACATCAATTTTTTCAGCCACTGCTCATACTCAGCATCCATACCAGACTTTACAAAATGGCGCACAATAAAAAAGACGCCGCTATCCGTCTCGCATCGATCTTCACTAGTCACATTATGTGTATGGCTCATCACGTCAACTCCACTAGTATTGCTCACTCAGATAAGATACCCGAAACCTGATCGGTGGATTTGATCCAAATCAAATATGCCATCTATCTAGCTCCAAAAATTCTCAGTGTGAGAGCCCATTAAATACAATTCGACCATTGACTAGGGTGAGTAGGGATCGAGTTTGATCAAGCTTGTCGATTGGCACATTGAAGTAATCTTGACTTAAGACAGCTAAGTCAGCTTTAGCGCCGACTTGAATGAGACCTCTCTCAGACTCCTCAAAAGAGTACCAAGCGCTATTTTGCGTATACATCCTTAAGGCTTGCGCACGATCGGGTCTTTCCACCGGATTTCCTAAGACAGTGCCGCCAGCCGTCTTCCCGCTAATGAGCCACTGTAAAGCAGTAAAAGGTCTATAGGTCATGACTCGATGAGCATCCGTACCCATGGCAACCTTCATGCCAAGATTCGTAGCAAAGCGAATGCGTGGAACTTGCATGGCTAGTTCGCTACCGCGTCGCTCAACAAAACGCTCGCCTTGATAATAAAAAGAATCTTGCACTAACCATCCCAGTCCTAGGCTACTCATCCTCAGCAAAGTCTCCTCACTCGCATCATTGAGATGGGCAATAGACCAGCGTAAATTCTGGATAGACCGCCGTGCATTCACCCTCTCAATAACATCTAAAAGATAGCCTACTGATTGATTGTTATTCCAATGAAGCGTTACAGTTAACTGATGATCATTAGCCCAATTTAAAACTTCTTGTAACTCTTGCTGCTGCTCAACGCTTGGTTTTTCATTGTTGTACATTCCCCATGTAACATTTTCACCAATGCCATTCCAGAGATAAAACTCCTTTTTTTTCTGTAGATCCTCAAGGCTCGTCATCGATTTAAAATCACTTAATTCAGTACCTCGCTTTGGAGCAGACAAGAAATATCTTAACTTCAGACTCAGCCCTTCATTAAGTGCCAGTTGTTGCACTACTTTATATGCGGATAGGCTCAGGTTATATCCACCCGGATCAAGAACACCTGTAATGGCATTACGATTGAGCTCCAAGAAAAATTCCTTACTGCCTTTTAGCTGAGCCTGAAAACTGGGTTGTGGCAATAATTCAAAAATATCACTAACAGTTCTTGCATCCCCATAAAACCAACCTGTAGGCTGCTCCCAACCCTTATCAAACTGTGTTTCAACTTTTAGGCGCGCCAATAATTGTGCGGGGATATCTAATGTCTTATTCTCAAGAAAGCTGGGAGATATTAAAAACCCGTCGTACAAATATTGAATATAAAAGGGGTGATCCATACTCGCAGCTTGAACTTCTGCCAAACTAGGCTTACGTTTTTCAATAAATTGCTGATCGGTCCAGCCGCCCGCTACAACTATCCAAGCACCAGCCGGCAAGGCCTTAGCACGGGCATTGAGAATGGCTAAGGCCTCGGGAATGGTATGAATGTCAGCCCAATCAAGCTCAGACCCAAAATATAGCCCGGCACGTATTGCATGGATATGAGAATCAATGAGCCCAGGGATAAGTATCTTCCCCTGTAGATCAATTACGCGCGTTTGATTGCCAATATAGCCATTAATAATCTGCGCACTATCAATGGCCATAATTCGATCGCCAGCAATAGCTAAAGATTGAATTGAAAGCCGATGAGGCTCAAATACCTTACCATTTAGCAGTACAAGATCAGCTGGAGAATCCTGGACATACTGCGAAAGTGCGTCATTATGAAACGGTAGTACAAATAGAAAAACAAGGAGCCACCCTTTAAATGACGCTATTTTGCATTTGCTTGCATTAAGCAATCTGCCTCCTGATACTTTGTACCGCTCACCGTTCTTACGAGTATTTTTTGAAACTGATAACCCGACTTCTCACAACGTATGTCTATGTCTTCAGGTTTTGTATTTTTGCTATAGTGGGTTCGATACACACCAAGGACATTGGAAGCGACCTCGATCCTGGGCCCTTTTTTGGCCTGCAAAATAACAGTTGCGCCGCGAAGATTTACTCCCCTTTGATCTCTCACAAACCCAAAATAAGCAGGCCCAGCTTCGGCTGAATCATCGCCATACTCATACTCGCTACCGCCGGCAATCACTAGCACCGGTAGAATGCCCAGAAAAAAGAAGATGAATTTTTTCTGCATGGTTTATCGCCAATAAAATTTCAGTGAAACAACTAAGGGAATTAAGAGTGCAATTGGCAATATCCATAAATACTGTAATAACAAGGTCCAAAAATGACTCTTTTCTGGAATGAGCCTGGTGATCACCATGCTCAGCAATCCAGAAAATGCAGTTGCTGTAGCAAGCCAACCATACCAGTACATGCCAGGGCCTAGATCATTACTCATGGGGGCCCAGCCCCAATAAAACTCATTCACCGCAGGAAAAAATGTAAACATCGGCAACCGATATAGGTCCGCTATGAAATACACAATAGGTGCAACAGCACTAAATAGGAGGCATTGATTCAGTTGACTGTTTTTCATGATCCAAACCCACGGACATTATTAACAATATGCCCCACTAAAAATGAAAACCAGCAAATGATAGCTAACATCGCTGTTAAATAACTTCGCGCCTTAATAAAAGACTCATTCAACTGCATACACCACATCGCATAATAGCCCGGAAGTAAGAATAAACCCATGCTTGACCAATTTTCCTTAAGCTCAAAAAAGCCTTGTGTGCGCCAATACCCTGAAGCCTCCAAAGGAATGCGAATAGCAATTCTGTACTGTGCATAAATATATCCGCCCAATATGAAAGTGATGAGCCAAAGAATACAAATTGCTTTGGTGTACACCCCCGGAGAAACCCCCTTAAATCTTCCAATAAAATCAGACGATCCACTAGAGCCCCTCGTTTTAAATGCAGCAAAAAACTGATGCGTGATAGCGCCCAATAAAGCAACAGCACAAAGGCCGTGCAATATTAAAAATATTGTCCAGAAAGCGCTTTCTGATATCCAGTCAAACATACATTAACCAGTGCGCAATCAGTTGGCCAATGGATCTGGGCGCATCTGCACTTTAAATACTTTTGGATACATGTCTTTGCTGCCATCACCACTATGAAATGGTGCGCGTGTACCTGTAGTTGTCCAAACTGCACGCCCCTTCCACCCTGCATTGATGTCATCAATACGACCATCGACATTTTTCGTAAAGAAGCCTAAAGGGTAAGGAACACGTAATGTTACTAATTTGCCATCAACCACAGCAATTAAGGCCTCGCCGCCACTAGAGGATGCAATTGGCACATCCTTGCCAAGGCCTAAGGTGTTGTATAAATCGACCCAAATATAGTAGGCACCATCTGCACTACCATTTGGATCGTTGACATTCTTAAACTGTGGTCCAGGCAACCGATAGAGTGTCCAACCCTCCTCGCAATGCTTCCCTTCAGCCGCGCTAGGGCCATTTAGTGGTCCCTTACATTTACTACGATCAAAACTAGCAATCTGTCCGCTAGCTAGAACAGTCCATGCAACACCCTTAGAGTCAATATCAATACCACGCGATCCCCAAGTGCCTTTTGGAGACTGATAGATTTCAGCCAACGATGTCTTGCTTGGATCAGAACCAGGATTAAGTCGGATCAAATAACCAGGCTGATCTATGCGAGAGAATCCAACATCCATTGATTGGCCCCATATAGAGTCGTCTAATGGACTACTTTGAACCGCATAAAAACCAGCATTAATACGCTTATCTTTTTGTGGGTCAAGCGGCTGATTTGGCTCTACATATTCATCCCGCTTGCCATTGCCGTTGGTATCAAGCACTAAGGGGGTCCAACCTTGGGACTTTTGCTCATCCTTAGTTTCAAGATACATCTTGGTGTTAAGCCAACCTACAACAGTATTAGCAGGACTTCCGGCGCTCGTCCATAAAGTGTCGTTCTTATCTCGCGCGAAGTAAACATGGTGCGTGCTAAAGCAGGTATTAATTAGATTCCACTCTTTCTTCTTCGTGTCATACATTGCCAACTGACGAGTGGATTCTTTAACAGGCATCACTTTTGCAGAAGGATGATCAGAGCCTTCCTTGCAAAAATCGGGGTTTGCATTTTGACGAATCCGTGCAGCAAACCATATATTCTCTTTTTGATCCCAGATAAGGTTATGAATGCTGGTATGTCCATCCCAAATTGGCTCTGTCCCCCAATAAGCCGACTGGCCATGAGGTAGATCTGTAGATGAATGTGTTTTAGGATCCAAAAATGGCATCCGAATTTCTGAAGCAGTATGCTTAATTGGATCTAGTATAGGCACAAGGTCAGTACTCTCTTCTGGTGAACCCCAAATGAGCCCATTTGCATTCAGTGTTGGATTTCGTTTATCCGTTGAAATCACATCATGCAAATAGTATTTCGGAGAAGACCAGTCCCACATTGTATAAACTGCATTTCTTTCGACCCCTTTTGGGCGAACCGGTTTATCAAATGGCACCTCGCCTTTAGCAATGCGATCAGTCCAATCAGCAAAAACAGATAAAGCCCTATCTGGTCCCAGACGACCTAAGCCCAAGGCCATATTGGCCATACCCTGTCCGGCTTGAGTGCGATGAGCCCATGAAAGAGTAGAGTCTCCGTTACCCATCTTTGTAAATAGAGCAGGTACATCGCGTATACCCTTCGAACCAAAAGCATGGCAGGATTGACAAGAATTTTTTACGGTATCAACCCAAAAATATTGCTTTTTCATGAATGCTGGAATTCCATTGCCCTTATCACCAGTTCCTGGGAACTCGCTATCTTTAGGAATATTAATCATTGAATACCAATACATTCCTGGGTAATACTGTGCAGCCGCTTTAGCATTAGGGGCTTGCACTGCTTTTAAATCTAAAACTTGTCCGGGTTTAGCTTTCACCTTTGCAGAATCTACTAAACCATACCCACGGACCCAAACTTGATAATTTGCTAGTGGCAACTCAGGGAGTAAAAATCGTCCTTGATCATCTGTAATCACAACCTTGGCAAATTTAGTTGGTAGATCTGTGGTTTCAGCAATCACCCAAACTCCTGCCTCTGGACCCTTTATGCCCTTTACGGAACCACCAATATCTCGGGCAGACACATTGACCGTGGAAGCGGCCTGTAAGGTGCTCACTAAGCCACACAGGATTGCTACCACCGCAGTCTGATAAATGCTAAATTTCATCTCAGTCTCCCTAATTTTTTAAATATATCAGTAATTTTTTTTGGTAATTGATAATTGCTGGGCAATAAACTGTTTTGCAATCTCACGAGCCTTATTAGTTTGCTCACTTTCCTTGGCAACCCATTCATGCTCACTATCCTTAAAGAGAACATATTCACAATAGCCTCCAGCTGCTTTGTAGGACTTCGCAAAATACTCTTGATCCTTAGGTAAAACATTGTCATCAAGCTCACCTTGCATAATCAATAAAGGCGGCAAGCGAGAGAATTCACGACGATCTAATATTTTTTGAGGATTCCCTAAATCAATCGTATTCCAGGGCTTAAAGAAGTTCAGATTGTTATTGATCATTGGCTCACGTTTTTTACTCACTGCATTTTCATAACGTGCCTCTGTATTACTAATTGGCGAGCGCGTCACAATGTAACGAACGACACTCGTTATGTCTTTGAAATCCTTAACAGCAAGTGCGTTATAGAGCGCATCATTGGGCTTCATGCCTAATAACTCTGCAACATGTCCTCCGCTAGAGCTACCATATAAACCAAGGGTATCTGGATCGCCGCCCCATGCACGAGCATTCGCTTTTGCCCAACGAATGCCATAGCTAGCATCCTGAATAGCTGCGGGGTAAGGAGATTCACCGGCTCGAGTGAGATCAACTGCAATGACTAAGATGCCGCTCGCAGCAAAGGCTTGATCCATTGGCGCCTCAGCCAAACGATCCTTGTTATTCCAAGCTCCTCCATGAAAATCTAAGAGGACAGGAAAGGGACCCACACCTACTGGTTGATAAATACGAGCCATCAACTGACGACCCTGATCTGTTTTCCGAAATTTCACATCAAAAATTTTTAATGCGTATTGGGCGTTTGGGTTGTAGTTGGCAGCGGGCCTTTCGCTTGATTCCTGAGATACAGCAAAAGCAGTTCCAATCACAATATCTGCTTGGGCTAAGCATAAGAGGGCTAAACCGATGAGTAACTTTTTAAACATATTGATTTACGCCTTCATGGTCCTAAATAAATCCATCTTCTTATTAAAATACTATCCACGATAAACTGGTTTTGGCTGACTAAAGAAGCCATCTAAAACATGATATGCAATGGCTACATTACGCTCCTGAAAGCTAGCATGCGCGATACCAGGCATCACTGAAAACTGCTTATCTGGACTTGGAATTTTGGCAAAAAAGTTTAAGAGATCCTGAAAGCCAGCAATACCATCATATTGACCACGCATGATTAACGTCGGCATCACCATCTTTTCTGGATCGACTACCGGCAAATTCACTGACATGTCGTAATACGTTCCTGTTGGCATCGAGCTATCCAAAGCCAAGATTGCGTTAGCAAATGCATCCACCACCACAGGATCAGCAGTGCCAGCATGATCTCTGGTAAATACGCTACTAATCATTGCTTTGTCGACTGGGCGACGATTATTTGACTCCCATTGCGCCAAGCGCTTGCGTCTTTCTGACAAAGTGGGACTACCCTCGCCGGTCCAAACAAAAGCATCTAAAGCAATTTTAGAAACCTTCGTAGGATATTGTTGTGCATAGCCTGCAGCACGCAGTGACCCAGAAGAAATGCCGTATAACATGATGCTGGATTGGCCAGTCAGCCTAAGAATTTCAGGAATAACAGCCTCTAGATCCCCAATTCCATTGGCAATATTAAAGTTAATTTGACGATTTTTATCAGAGCGTCCATAACCTTCGTGATCAAGAGACCAGGTGTCATAACCCAACTTGGCAAATGTATCCATCGCCGAATACTCTGGCTTTCCTGGAATCTGCAAATCAAATGTTGGCGTTCCCGCCATAGAAGATCCATGAATGAATAAAATCACCCCTTTAGACGTATTACCAACAATACGTTTGCGCCACAGAAACAAGCGGATATTTTGCGCATCCATCTTACGATTGACCCAATACTCTTTGCCCTCAATTAGACTATTTGCAGGAGATTTCTTAGCTGGCGCCTCTTGGGCAAAGGAGAGTTTGGTCATAAAAGCACTGGGCGCTAAACCCAATAAAGCCAAGTAGCGACGTCTCAGCTTGGAAGGCTCTTGTGAACCGTTGCTAATGTTTTCTTCTGGATACATATTCACTCTCTTGAGATTTATCCTGCATTATTGAAGTGGCTCTACTTTAATAATCGCGGCGCCGTGATTGCTGCCCACCCAAAAAATAGGTTCAGGGGCATCATCTTGAACAAAGACTCGACGCACATTGGTCGACTTAGGAAGGAGGTACTCAATAAACTGGTTATTTTCAAGATTAAGACGTGCGATCTTATCTGTCGTCATTGAACCGGTCCAAACGTAATTGTTACGATCCTTTATAGCATCATATGGGGCAGAATATGGCGTTGGTACCGACCACTCTTTCATCTCGCCAGTCTTAGTATCGAGCATTCCAATCTTGTGTCCACGATATTCACCAACCCACAAACGATCCTGGTCATCCATCGTGCCTCGACGCGGTGACGCCAGCTTAGTGGGAAAGCTGAAGAAAGTAATGGCACCCGTCTTTGCATCGATACGTCCAATTTCTTGCTGCCTAAAATCCGTAAAGAATGCATTATTCTTAGAGTCAGAAATGACATCATAAATATTGTGCTGCTCCTTAGAATTTTTAAAAGGTGCCCATGTTTCAACTTCCCCGGTCTTCACATCAAAGCGGTGTACCCCCGCAAAACCACTGTTTTGGGCCCACACCTTACCATCTATATTCCGGTTATAAGGCGCCACTTGATTTAACTGGGTAGATGGCAAATTGTCTTTAGGGGCTGGCCGGAAATATTCAAACTTCTCCGTATTAGGGTCAAACCGAGCTATAGCAGCTTGATACATATTACCAATCCAAAGTTGACCATCTCGATCCTCGCGAATGGCTAAGATTCCTTTTGGAAAATCAGGTTTCGATACTTCAACTTCATACTCTTTTACGGCCCCAGTTGCCTGATCCATGCGACCAATAATTTGCTCACCAAAACTAGAGTACCAAACCTGTCCAGTCTTTGTGACAATCACATCATGTGGCTGCAATAGCTGCCGTGGTAAACCATATTCGGTATAGATTACTTTAGTAGCCTCACCGCTAGGTCTTGAAAAAGTCTGCAGTGGATAAGTCCAGCGAGTACGATTATGCAAATTGATTTGGGCTAAAAATTCACCCATTTCACGATAAATATTGACTCGATCTTCGCCCTGCTCCTCCATGAGACGCACGCCCTTTCGCATCTGAGGAGCGCCGGGCATGCTCTGATTCACATAACTTTGCATTCGAGGAAGTACGATCGTTAAAAATTCTTCACTACTGTACTTAGACTTCACAACACGCTCAAGAGTATGACAAGTCACGCAGGTTAATAAGGCACGTTTTTCTCGCTCAGATCCGGGCATACTTGCCATCCACTCGGCATTGGTTAACTGCCCTGAGATATCTTTGACAGATGCCAATGTTAAATTGGCACTGCTAGTCTGCTGACTGGTAATGCTGACTGTTTTTTTAGCGGGCAATTCATATCCAACTGCCCGAATAGAAATCTCATAGGTGCCGGCAGGTAGTCTTGTTTTTGAGAATTGATATTCACCACGTTGATTTGAGACCACAGAGGTAGTGATGGTCGACTGGAGGCGCTTAGCACTCACAACCACCCCTTCCATCAAACCTTCTGCCGAAGACTTCACCGTTCCCTGAAGTGCAGTATTTTCGGTCGCAAAAGAAGCGCTTGATAGCAGTAAAAAAAGGTTTACTAAAAAAAACTTCATTGTGAATTTCATAGCTTGATTAGGAGCCCTATATTCAACAAACTGCTACCAATTTCTTCTCATCAGGTAATCAAGCAAGTTCAGCCCATTCGAGGGCACCCTCTACTGAGCAGGAGCGCCCTTTAAAACCCAAGTCACTAAGATATTTAAAGATTCGTCGCTTAACTGAGGATGCGCCGGCATTGGTATACGACCCCAAGTCCCAGCACCCCCTTTTTTTACTTTCTGCATCAACATCTCTAAGGCCCCTGGCTGGTTCTTATACTTTTCTGCAACTTCTTGGTAGCCAGGACCAACTAACTTACCGTCAGCTTTATGACAAGCCATGCAACCACTCTGATTTGCTAATGCAGCTGCAGCTTGATTAGACTGCGCAAAAGAGGATTGGGCCATCCATAAGGTAAGGCTTAGGAGAAAGAAAACGATTTTTTTCATATCAAAATATTCTGGTTGAGATTAATTTGCCAAAGGGTTGGGGCGCATTTGCACCTTAAATACTTTTGGATACATATCTTTGCTGCCGTCTCCACTATGAAATGGTGTTCGAGTTCCGGTAGTAGTCCAAACACCACGGCCCTTCCAGCCAGCATTAGCATCATCAATACGTCCATCCACGTTCTTGGTAAAGAAGGCCATTGGATAAGGGACGTGTAAATTCACTAACTTACCATTCACAACTGCAATCAGAGCCTCACCACCATTGGAGGAAGCAATCGGAACATCTTTGCCTAAGCCAAGCGTATTGTGCAAATCAACCCAAATATAGTAGGCGCCATCTGCACTGCCCTTGGGATCCATACCCTTAAATTGAGGTCCAGGCAGGCGATACAGAGTCCAGCCCTCTTGGCATTGTTTACCTTCAGCGGTGCTTGGTCCGTTTAATGGACCTTTACACTTGCTACGATCAAAGCTACCAATATGGCCGCTAGATAGAACGGTCCATACAACACCTTTGGAATCGACATCCAAACCTCTTGGCCCAAAGGTTCCTTCGGGAGATTGATAAATTTCAACTAACGCAGTATTACTAGGATCAGATCCTGGATTCAAACGAATCAAATAACCGGGCTGATCGATTCTTGAAAAACCAACGTCCATCGCCTGACCCCAAATAGCATCATCTACTGGGCTAGGCTGCACTCCGTAAAATGCGGCCATCACACGCTTATCTTTGTTTGGATCCAAAGGCTGATTTGCCTCTACCCATTCATCGCGTTTGCCATTGCCATTGGCATCAATGATTAATGGCGTCCATCCTTGAGATACCTTTTCATCACGAGTCTCAAAGTATTTTTTAGTATTGAGCCATCCCACAACACCACTATTTGGTGGGCCCGCGCTTGTCCATAAAGTATTGTTGGCATCGTGTCCAAAATAGACGTGATGCGTACTAAAACAAGTATTAATTAAAGCCCACTCTTTTGTTTTTGGATCGTACATGCTAATTTGGCGCAACGATTCATTCAGAGGCACCACCTTAGCGGAAGGATGATCTGATCCAGCCTTACAAAAATCGGGGTTAGGTACTGGACGAATTCGAGCTGCAAACCACATTCTTCCAACTTCATCCATGATGTGGTTATGAATACTACTTTGACCGTCCCAAATTGGCTCATCGCCCCAATATGCTGATGGGCCTCGTGGCGCCCCAGTGGATGAAGGCGTCTTTGGATCTAACACAGGCATGCGCACAGATGATGCAATATTTTTTACTGGGTCGAGCGTTGGAACTAAATTGGTACTTTCCTCAGGCGCACCCCAAATAAGACCATTAGCATTTACAGTGGGGTTACGTTTATCTGTAGACATTGCATCATGCATATAGAACTTAGGTGTTGACCAGTCCCACATGCTATAAACCGCATTTCGTTCGAGTCCAGTTGGGCGCTCTGGTTTGGCAAACGGCAATTCACCCTTTGCAATTCGATCTGTCCAATCCGCATATAAAGACAGGCCTTTATCAGGACCAAGGCGCCCAAGCACTAAAGCCATATAGCCCATTGCCTGACCTGCTTGAGTACGATGAGCCCAGGCGGCGAATGAATCACCATTACCCATTTTCGTAAAAAATTCTGGTACCTGACGAATTCCCTTCGAGCCAAGCGCGTGACAAGACTGACAACCATTCTTGACGGTATCCACCCAGTAATGCTGCTGCTTCATAAAGGTTGGAATACCATTACCTTTTTCGCCCGTTCCCGGAAACTCACTAGCCTTTGGAATCTCGAGCATGGAATACCAATACATGCCAGGGTAATACTCTGCCGCTGCTTTTGCGTTAGGTGCAATTACCGCCTTGAGATTTAAAGAGGCGCCAGGCTTTGCGCTTACCTTAGAAGAATCAACTAAGCCATAACCACGAACCCACACTTTATAGTTGGCACTTGGTAATTCTGGGATTAAGAATCGGCCTTGATCATCGGTTACAACAATCTTGGTAAATTTTGTAGGAAGGTCTGTTGTTTCAGCTATCACCCAAACACCAGCCTCAAGACCTTTGCTGCTTTTAACAACTCCAGAAATATCTGAAGCAGCAACAGCAAATAATGGGCTTGAGGCAATGCAAATAGCCACAAACACCAAACGCAAATATGATTGGCGCATCTTGTCTCCTAATGTCTTTATTGAACTTCTTTTGTAGTGGAAATAATATAACCTACGTAGTGGAAATAATATAACCTACGCGCTAGCCCAAATTTAACGATGGGTACTAGGGTTTACGCTCCCCCGGACCGATGAATGGGGTAGGCAAAAAAGGCCGCTCGAAAGCAGCCTTTTTTAGCTATGCAGATGGTACTACTTAACGGCTGCAGCTCCAGCCATGGCTGTTTGGCCATCTTGGTCGCCGCTGCCACCAGAAATTCCAACCGCACCAACCAATTTTCCATTTTCAATGATTGGAATACCGCCATCAATCGGAATCGCACCAGTGAGGCGCAACAGGCGTAAGCCCTCACCACCACCTGCAACAGCATCTTGAAATAACTTGGTAGACCTACGGAATAAGGCAGCTGTCTTGGCCTTCTCAATCGCCAAATCAACACTACCTGTTTGGGTGTCTTGCATTCTTTCAAAATAAATCAAGTGTCCGCCTGTATCCACAATTGCAACCGCCATTCTCCATTTATTTTTTTGCGCTTCTACAATTGCACCACCTGCGGCTTTTTTGGCACTCTCAAGACTAATAGGCACTCCGTATGGAACAACCGGAGGAGGCGCAAAAGATGCTTGTGCAGCAGCATAAAAACTCATGAGACTCATAATGGTAAAAAAACTATAAGTACGTAGCTTTTGAAATTTCATTTGATGATTCCTTATCTTATTTAATCAAATACAACATCACATTAACGCTAATCTTTTCGACTCACAAGGTAAGTAACGCCCTCGGGACCATAGTCCTCTGAATGCAGTTGATTAGGTTTCAAATGAAACACATCACCAACTTGATAGCGGGTAACCGCTCCATCAATATTGATAGACATCTCACCCTGAACAATCAGCGCTATTGGCTCAAATGTGTGTGAATGAACACCCACAGCGCCTGAACCTTTTTTAGTCAGCAAAGGCTCAGGGAAATGATTTTGTTGTAACTGCTGCAAAAAAGTCTCTTGATTCATATTTAATTTCAACCTTTATGAAATCTTGATCAAATTTATCATTTAAAAATATAAACGCATTGAGTGGATACCCTAAGTTTTGAATTCGCCAACTCAATAAGCATCTAATATGGTGATAGCAGCATGTCAATTAATGAAAAATACACCTAAACTAAAAGTAAAGGGAGAACATGAAAAAGAAAAGTCTAATGCTGGGGTTCTCAGGGGCATTTATTGCAATTGCTGCATATGCTCAAACTCCAGGATTTACTAGAACTGCACTACAAACACAGGATCTCAGCGTACCCAATAAAGTTGTAGTGCAAGCAAAGGCAGAATTCGAACCAGGCGTTGCTGCGGGAAGGCACACACACCCTGGTGAAGAAATGGGGTATATCCTAGAAGGCCAACTAGAGCTCAAAATTGATGGTCAGCCGACTCGCATTGTGCATGCTGGCGAAGTATTTTTTGTGCCGGCTGGCCTAGTACATGATGGTATTAATAATAGCTCTGAGAAAACCAAAGTATTGGCAACCTATGTAGTAGAAAAAGGGAAGCCCGTTGCCAGTCCTGCGCCATAAGCAATCAATACCATAATTTAGAGGGGCTACTTTTGGGTGGCTTTTTTTATAGCAACTAACTCAACGGCGCTACAGAGGCCCCGTGAATGCCGTGTCGTTGCAGTGCATCAGAAACAAAACCACTTTTCTTCATCTCTTGGACGAACTCACACATTAAACCTGCGGCAGCCTCACCTCTTAGCTTTGGCAACCCCATAGCTTGCTGTATCACCATAAATCGACCAGGCAGCAGACGGAGCCCAGAAGTTTTTAAGGCATCCGCCTCCAATTGCTGTCTCACACCTGCAGCCACCTCATAGCCACCTTCAAGAAAGCTACTCACAACTAATGGGGATGTTGGGGCGCGCACAATTTCAGCAGATTTTATTTCTCTTGTTAAAAATAAATCATAGGCACTCCCCTTGCCAACGACAAGGCGATTTCCTGGCATATCTACTTCATGATTACTCTGGATGGGGGAGCTCTCCTTCACGAGGTAAGCCCCTTCAATCAATACATAGGGTGCCGTAAATAAAATTCCCTCTCCACGCAAGGGGTCAATTGCAAAAAATCCAAAGTCTGCCTTTTCCTGTGTGACTGCCTCTACAGACTTTCCAGCAGAATCAAAAACAAACAATTCAATCTCTAATCCCAACTTCCTTGCAAAAGCATTAGCCAAATCAATCGATACGCCATAGGGCTCTCCTGACTGAGGATTTTTATTTGCTAGGATTGGATTACCTAAATTAATAGAGGCGCGAAGTTTGCCGGTAGGCGCAATTGTATGAATTAAATCTTTAAAAATAGGCATATGAAATATTAGTTAATAAGCGAAGAAAATTAAGCGCCGGTCAAATCAATGACATCAGAATGCTCAATGCTTTCAGAAAACCAAATGCGAATTGCTGCTTTACGATCACCAAAGTAGCAAGGCTGATCTTGCGCATCTAGCACCATAGATAAATCATGACCTGGAATTAAGAGGTTCCCAGGTCTTTGCTTCCAATAGCGCCAAATGAGTTCAATCGACTGAGCACTCTCTTTTTCATCATCGGTATCCACTACTTTTCGAGAAAGCAACTCGGCTCGATTCTTGGCTGAGTCCCCAGTGAATAAAATATCATTCTCGCCATTATTCAAAACAAAGAGTAAATGGCCGGGGGTATGTCCAGGTACTGCGTATGCATGAATTCCTGGTATAAATTCTTCCCCTGCCGTCAATTTTAAAACTCTATCCGAACGAACAAGTTCTTGAACATACAACTCAGGAAGTGGATTAAAGCCAGGCGGCTGAAGAGCTGCCCAATCTAACTCAACTTGACCAATCCATACTTTGGCATTTGGAAAAAGTGTGAAATTAATAACATGATCATAGTGAGCATGGGTTAGTACTACGTCGGTAACATCCTCAGGCTTAACTGCAAACTCTTGCAAACGGCGCTCTAAAGGCTTGCGCATTCCAAATGCTCCAACATCAAGCAATATGATTCGCCCCTCGCCTCGTATCAGGGTGACTGTACTCCAACCTAGACCACCATGACAAATAGCCCGGCCTGGGAACCCTTGGATCAATACATCAACTTGATAACGATGCATACTAACTTTCAATAAAGAAAAATAGAGTAATTAATCCGCATTAATATGTGCATCAGTAATTAATTTTCCATATAAGCGCAGATCAGATTGAATTTGTTGAGTAAATTCTGTCGGCGATCCCCCAACAATCTCATTACCACCCTCGTCAACTAAGCGACGAATGACTGCAGTAGATTTCAAGGCTTTCACAGCCTCAACATTTAAACGACGAATAATCGCTGGATCCGTACCTGCGGGTGCTAACAGCCCTTGAAACTGTGTGATATTGAAGCCCTTGAAGCCCAACTCACTCATTGTTGGCAAGCTTGGCATTCCCTTACTACGCTTCATTCCTGAAACAGCAAAGCCGCGCAATTTGCCAGCCTTGATCATTGGAAGTCCGGTAACCAGTGGTTCAAAAGTGAAGCTTAATTGGCCTCCCAATAAATCCGCTAGCGCTGGTGCGGCGCCTTTATAAGGAACATGAGTAAATTCTGCAGTAGCCAAAAGACCGAATAATTCTCCAGCCAAATGTCCGCCACCGCCAATACCAGTAGACCCATAACTAAATTCTTTGGGCTTTGCGCGAGCCTCTGTAACTAATTCAGTAATATTTTTAATGGGCGACTGGAATGGCACCGCCAAAACATATTGATAGGTAATCAACATGCTAATTGGAGCAAAATCTTTTACAGGGTCGAAAGGTACCTTTTTATATAACACTGGATTTATGACCAAAGGTCCACTAGCCGTCAACAACAGTGTGTAGCCATCAGGCGCAGCCTTGGCAACCATATCTGATCCAATCGTGCCATTTGCACCAGGTCTATTTTCTACAATGACCGGTTGACCCATGCTATCTGACATGGATTGCGCCACTAATCGCGCAGTAATGTCTGCTGCCCCACCCGCCACATAGGGCACGATCATTTTGATAGGTCTATCAGGATAAGTGGATTGCGCTATCGCACTGAAAACAAAAGCAAATTGAAAACTGAGAAAAAGGGTGCAACATAGTCGTGCAAACAGCTTGGTCTTCATATTGCTATTCTCCCGCATACTGTCTTAGTAGATTTAAAGTCTCAGAACTAATTTCAATACCATTTTTACGCTGCTTCTCAAGCTTTGCCAACTCAATCATTCCAGGAACAATCACTGGCCTACTAGAATCTGCAGGCGGGCTATCTGTCAAGATATTGGCAAAGTCAATCATACGTGCACTAAGCCACTCGCTAGAACCCAGGCGTTTGGTATCAATCAAAATAAAGAAGTGGCCAAGATTTTGTGGCTCCCCCGGGGCATCCTGCCAGGATTGAATGTGGGTTAAATATCCAGCATTTGATAATAAGCCAGCAAATAGGTCTACCATTAACGCTAAACCATAGCCCTTATGACCGCCTATTGGCAATAAGAATCCATCTAAAGCTGCTTTCGGATCCGATGTTGGATTCCCTTTGATATCTGTACCCCAAGTATCAGGAATCTTTTCACCACGCTTAAAGGCATTTCTAATTTTGGCACGTGCGACCACGCTCATCGCCATATCCAATAAGAATGGTGCACCACCAGGATTTGGCACACCAAAACCAAGCGGACTATTACCCAAGCGGGCATCAGACCCGCCCCATGGTGCAATGGTAGTAGTGGCGTTACTGCCGATAATGCTAGCAAAACCTTTTTCTGCCGCAATCAAGGAGTAAGGTGATATAGGTCCGAAGTGATTGCTACCTCGGGCAAATGCAATCGCAATTCCAAATTCTGCCGCTGCTTCAATAGCTACATCGAGCGTGCGCATTCCAACTAGGGGGCCAACACCATTATCACCATCCACCCCAATCATCGCCGGCGCTAGGCACTCAATCCGAATATTAGGTCGCGCGTTAATTCCGCCGATCTTTAGCCGATCTCCGTAAGATTCGATACGACTTAAACCATGTGTGGACAATCCAAATAGATCTGCTAACACCAGAATTCGCACTACATCGTCAGATTCTTTATCGCCCATTCCAAGCTTTTGAAAGGCGCGCTTACCTAAAGCATGAAGATCTGATTCTTGAATAAGTTCGTTATTACTGCTTTGGGTATTCATCATTATCCTAAGGTATAAAAATACTATTCAAACTAAGAAAATCAAAGCTTATGAAGAGAGCGGTCCAAACTGGGGTGGCGCCACTCTGCGTCTTGAAGCCGCTTCATAAGCAGATGCAATTTTGATTAATTGATCCTCCATGCCTGGCTCCACCCGAAATACTAAAGAAAATGGTAAGCCAGGTTTCGCAATTTCTGTGTAGGTATTGCTAGCCTTACTAATATATTTTTTACGGTCTGCGGATAATATGAATTCAGGGTCATATGCCCCGCTAACATAACCAGCTGGCACTAGAATTTCAGTTAAACCCGCATTAGGCCCATAAAGCTCTTCTTGCCTTAGATGGTTGATCTCACCTGGTTGTTCAGGCCAGCCGATCTTTGCAGGCGGCAAAGGGGTATGTAATCTAACCAGCACATCCAATTTATTTTCTAAGATGACCATCATGTCCACTCTGCGCAATAACTCCCTAAGCATAATGCGCTCATCAACCCCTTGACGTCCACCTAGTGGATTTCTAGGATCTGTAGTCTCTTCCCAGTTTTTAAAAGCAGAACGTTGATCATCACCCCAAAACTTAGATCGTTTATTTAACTCTGACCAATCGACCAGAGATTCTTGCTGGCCAATGTCTTTCCAATCCTTTGCGCGCCGCGTGAGATATTGCTTAATGTGAAATCGAAATGAGTTTGCAAGAATTTGATTCTGTACTGTTGCAATATCTAAATTCTTTGGTGGCTCAATATTCAGATCAGCAAGCTCCACTAGATAATCAATTGGCGCCATCTTGCCCGAACCAAAAATTTTTCCAGGGGCAAATTCAGTTGGCACGATTTGACTTGCAAAATCAGGGAATACAGGCTGCCCTTCTGAATTTAAACGGAATAAGAGCTCTGGCATAAATACTGGGACCAGTCTTGCTAACGCCTGAGTAAAGTTAATACTCATTTGCTCTATTGAGTCATCTTTTTTCCATAAACGATGCGATGACTCCACTAGCGTTGCACCTAAATGCATCCCGAGAATATCTTTGATTTCTTTATCAGCCGCAGAAGTAATGGGTTCAACTGCCTTCAATCCTGGATTGAGCATTGACTCTCGCACAATGCCAATCCGCGCTCCTTTTAAGAACCCATTAGCGCCTGTTGCTTCAATATGATCTTGGTAACGCGTTTTTAAAACAGATGATCTAGGGACGGTAGTGTATGGATCGCGGGAATCGTAATATCCCTGATGCTGATCTTTTAATGCATCTAATATTTTTGTACAGTCAGTCAGGTTGCGACATAAAATTCCAGTTCGATCACAATATATATCCGCCCCAATTGCACCACCATCAAAACCTAGCATTGCCTTGTGAGGCAATATCAAGGCCAGTGAATTGTGATTTGCAGGTCCCCTAGTGGACATCCTCGTTTCCTCACCCAAGCTAGCCATGACTAAATTAGCGCTAACCGAAACTCCCGATCCAGAGCTGGAACCTAATGATGCAGAACGAGATGTATCGTAAGGATTGGATGGATTACCACTCCAAGTAGAGCGTTGATACCCCAGAACTGAAGGCAATATTTGATTTGGGAAATGCTTGCCTCCAGGATCTCCTGCACGACCGTTGTATTCCGTCATGACTGCTTTTGCAAAAATAATGGCACCTTTTTTTCGCAGTTGCTCCACCAAAAGATGATCACGCGCAGGAAAATCAATATCGTAGGCTGCATCAGCGCCCCCGGTTGATCTCATGTCTTTTGTATCGAAAGCATCCTTAAATGAGAAGGTCACACCGTATAAAGGCATTTCTTCTAAATTCGGATTACTGCCATACTGCTCATCCAATGCTGCAGCCTGCTCTAAGGCATCCGGAAAATGACGGAAAATTTCACAGACAGCTGGCGCACCCTCTGGCAGAGGGCCTAAAGAAGGATGCCCATCAAAATCACCACGGCAAGTAACAGAACGTTCACCACGTATATTGATAGTTGCTAAGGCATTTAATTGTCCAGAGTTTGGTTTGCCAAGAATCATACCGAATTGCTGCATCACTCCAGGATCAGA
>Ga0208259_1000056_pt1 | contig 43157 bp, 28 predicted proteins | sample CryBogCBH22May08_FD_184618 | JGI IMG/M metagenome (GOLD analysis project Ga0208259, IMG submission 184618) | Freshwater microbial communities from Crystal Bog, Wisconsin, USA - CBH22May08 (SPAdes) | ecosystem: Environmental > Aquatic > Freshwater > Lake | place: Crystal Bog, Wisconsin, USA... | reverse complement strand
GGGTGATGCCGGTGATTCTGGCCACGTTGGCCTGCAGGGTGTCGAGATTGGCGGCAATGTTGCTGGCACTGTCGGACACGGTGACCGGCAGCACATGGCTGTTGGCCAACACACCGGCCAGGTTTAATGCGGTCACGCCACTCACCGACACGTTGTAAGTGCCGGAAATTTTGGCCAAGGCGCCGGCGTCATTGGTCAGTTGCGTGGCCGTAATGGCCAGGGTGGGCGTGCTGGCATCGGTCAGGGTGATGCCGGTGATTTTGGCGGCGTTGGCCTGCAAGGTATCGATTGCGGCGGCGACATTGCTGCCAGTGTCCGACACGGCCACCGATTGCACGTCGCCGTTGGCCAACACACTGGCCAGGTTGGCCACGGCCACGCCGCTGACGCTCAGGTAATAGGCACTGGTGATCAGGGCCAAGGCCCCCGTGTCATTGGCCAGTTGCGTGGCGCTAATGGTCAGGGTGGGCGTGGTGGCATCGGTCAGGGTGATGGTGATGGTGAGATTGGCCGCGTCGGCTTGCAGGATGTCAAGCGCGGCGGCAACATTGGCGGCACTGTCGGCCACGCTGGCCGATACTGCCAGCACATAAGTGTTGGCCAGCGCGGACAGGTTGGCTAGGGTCACTGAACCACTGATGGCCAGGCTGTAGGTGCTGGTGATCAGGGCCAAGGCGCTGGCATCATTGGCCGCCTGTGCCGCGGTAATGGCCAGGGTGGGCGTGCTGGCATCGGTCAGGGTGATGCCGGTGATATTGGCGGCATCGGTCTGCAGGGTGTCGAGTGCCGCTGAGATGTGGGCGGCGCTGTCGGACACGCTGGCCGATACTGCCACCACATTACTGTTAGCCAGCACACCGGCCAGGGTGGCCACGGACACCGCACCACTGATGGCCAGGCTGTAGGCGCTGGTGATCAGGGCCAAGGCGCTGGCATCATTGGCCGCCTGCGCCGCGCTAATGGCAAGGGTGGGCGTGCTGGCATCGGTCAGGGTGATGCCGGTGATTTTGGCGGCGTTGGCCTGCAAGGTGTCGATTGCGGCGGCGACATTGCTGCCAGTGTCGGACACGGCCACCGATTGCACGTGGCTGTTGGTCAATAAGCTAGTCAGGTTGGCCACGGCAACGCCATTCAACGACAAGTTGTAAGCATTGGAAATTTTGGCCAAGACACCCGCGTCATTGGTCAGTTGCGCGGCGCTAATGGTCAGGGTGGGCGTGCTGCCATCGGTCAGGGTGATGCCGGTGATTTTGGCGGCGTTGGCCTGCAAGGTGTCGATTGCGGCGGCGACATTGCTGCCAGTGTCGGACACGGTCACCGATTGTACGTGGCTGTTGGCCAATACGCTGGCCAGGCTGGTCATTGCCACGCCGCTGATGCTCAGCTTGTAGGTGCTGGTGATCAAGTTCAAGGCACTGGTGTCACTAACCAGTTGGCTTGCGGACAGAGACAAGGTGGGCGTGCTGGCATCGGTCAGGGTGATGCCGGTGATTTTGGCAGCATCACCTTGCAAGGTATCGAGCGCGGCGACGACATTGCTGGCAGTGTCGGACACGGTCACCGATTGCACGATGCTGTTGGCCAACACATTGGCCAAGCTGGTCACGTCGACACCGCTTATGGTAAGGGAATAGGGACTGGAAATCTTTGTCAATACAACGGCATCGCTGTTTAGTTGCGTGAAACTTATAGCTAGTACAGGCTTGACGCTATCGGTAAACGTGATGGCAGATATTTTGGCTACATCACCCTGCAAAGTGTTCAAGGCCGCCAAAATGTTTAATGCCGTATCTTGTATCTTTATAGGGGCGGTCTTATTTGGATTATTAAAATAAATCAATGCATTAGAAACGGTATAAGACATAAGGGCATCCTTAAAATAAGCAGTTGGAGTAAGTAAAAGTTAATATCTGATGTTACTGGATCACGCACTGTTGAGACGATTTTGCAAAGCCCTAGCCAAAAATTCACTACAAACCTTTTAACCATTGGGCAGGCTACCGTAGTCTTAAAAAATACGGCGTTAAACAAACTGCGTATTTTGGTGCACTTTGGAGTCGAACGAGCTATAGACTAAACATTTTCATTAATGTCGCTAAAGTGCAAGTTTACAAGGGCGGCCGCCAGATTCCAAGCCAGAGAGCAGTTTTTGTGCTTGGCCCAATAAACATCCTTGATAATCCAGAAAATTTTGCACTGACGGCTGACATGCCCGAGGTGAACTCGCTGCAAGGTTTGCCACGCCTCAATGATTTAAGAAATATGCCTATTGTCCATTGATGTAACGCCCCTACGGTTTGGTATCGGATGTAAGCGGTTGACATTGTGGTAGCTTATGTTAAACCAAATATTGTTGTTGTGGAGATCACCATGAAAGCCCCCAAAGCCTATTTAAACGAACCATCCGACCAAGCCGTTAAACTGATCGTTCAAGCCATAGACCAAGATGTGGAGCGTGGCGAGGACATATTAATGTTAGGCTTAGGCTCAGTGATGCTATCCAGCACCTTTGCCATAGTGGCCCCACCGCACATACTATTGCCCTTGGTGGCCTTGGTGTTCGCGCTTTCTGCTGGCATGGCCCGAAAAAATTACCACGCCATGGATAAAAAATTGGCAAACGCCATAAAATTGCTCGACCGGCGGCAACGCTTGGTATTGTCGCCTATTGCCGACATTTTTAGCCAACACCCAGAACCACCGTTAGTGGACTCGCTCAACCCGCTGATGAATCTTAGCCGCACCTGGAAAAGCGTATTGGGTGGTATATTGATCAATCCGTTCTGGATGCCTATTTTTTATATGTTGGGCATACAGATTGGCGAAGAAAAAAACCTGATCTTGCTCAACCGCGCAGTTATCAGTGTAGAACAACAGCTTGCCGGGCAGCTTAGGGCTGGTGATTAGGCGCAAGTGACTGTTTCAGATTGCCTTAATCACAATTATGGAGTCCGGGAAGCGTAGCCATAAGCGAAAAATACATTATTTGTTCTAGGGTTGGTTTTCCAAGCCAACTGGCTCGGCTTCCTCCCTGTACCCGTTTATAGTAAGCATCCAACATGCTTGTCCTATGAAACGCATCAATTTCTTCACTTGTTGGTTCGTTGTTGCGAGTGTTTCTAATTGACTCTAGGAAAGCTATTTTTTGTTGCTTAATATATCGCATAAGCAAACATTCCAACTGCATCATTGTTGCCATTAACCAGCCTGTTATAGATTTGATTGTAAGCATTGCCGTTTGCCATGCTAATTGGATGCGGTCTCGAGTGATCTTTTTGCGCTCTCAAACGCCCTATTTATTTCAATTCTTAAGGTTAAAACCACCGACTTTAGCCGGTTAGCTTTAGCATCAAGGTTCAAAAAACTACTCGACAAGCGCGGGACACAAGGGACTATAATCCACCCACATTGTGTCCCGCGCTAACCCACCTGCATTCAGCAGGTGGTTGTTAAGTCTAGGCTGCATAAGCAAAAATACTCGTTCTTATCCAGCACTCACAGTAAGTGCAAAATATACAGGCATATTAATGTTATTGCAAACCATGCCACCACTAGATAGTTAAGCTTTGTTGCCACTGTAAAACGCCCGCTAGTGCATTTCTCGGTATAATTGCAGCTTTTCCAGCTGACCCACACCCTACCATGACCAATATCAATACCGACAAACTTTCCAGCGCCCGTTTCGCACAAGCCACCGATGCTTTTGTCGAAGTGTTCACCGCCTCGGTCGATTTCGATAAGCGCATGGCGGCACAGGACATACAAGGCTCCATTGCCCATGCCACCATGCTGTGCGCTTGCGGCATCCTGACCGAAGTGGAACGGGACGCGATTATCGGTGGCCTGGCACACATCGGCGCGGAAATAGCCAACGGCACATTTGTCTGGTCGGTCAAGCAAGAAGACGTGCACATGAACATTGAAGCACGGCTAACCGATATGATCGGCATTGCCGGAAAAAAATTGCACACCGGGCGCTCCCGCAACGACCAAGTGGCGACCGACATCCGCCTGTATTTGCGTGACGAAATAGCCCATATCACTGCCGAACTGGCCCGTCTACAAACCGCTATCCTTGACTTAGCAGAGCAACATGCCGACACCATTATGCCCGGTTTCACCCATTTGCAAGTTGCCCAGCCGATCACCTTTGGGCATCACCTGATGGCATGGTTTGAAATGCTCAGCCGCGACCGCGAACGCCTGCAAGATTGCCGCAAGCGTCTGAATGTCATGCCATTAGGGGCAGCGGCTTTGGCGGGCACCAGTTACCCGATAGACCGGCACATGACTGCCGGATTGTTAGGCTTCAGCCGCCCGTCCGCCAATTCGCTAGATTCAGTCAGTGACCGCGATTTTGCCATTGAATTTGCTGCGGCTGGCAGTCTGATTATGATGCATTTGTCACGCTTTTCTGAAGAACTGGTGTTGTGGGCCAGCGCCCAATTTGATTTTATTGATATACCGGATGCTTTTTGCACCGGATCATCCATCATGCCACAAAAGAAAAACCCCGATGTGCCGGAGCTGGTGCGCGGCAAATCAGGGCGGGTCACCGGGCATTTGGTGGCGTTGCTGATGCTGATGAAAAGCCAACCGCTGGCTTACAACAAAGACAACCAAGAAGACAAAGAACCGCTGTTTGATACTGCCGACACCCTCATCAACTGCCTACGGGCTTTTGCCGACATGATGCCGCACTTGGTGGCCAAAAAAGCTAATATGCACGAGTCCGCCAAAAGCGGTTTTGCCACCGCAACAGACTTGGCGGATTACTTGGTGCGTAAGGGGATGGCCTTCCGTGATGCCCATGAAGTGGTCGGCTTGGCGGTGCGCTTGGGGCTGGCAACCAACCGTGACTTGTCGGAGCTGTCACTGGCCGAATTGCAAGGCTTTTCGGGATTGATCAGCGAAGACGTGTTCGGCTATTTAACCTTGGAAGGCTCAGTAGCCTCGCGCCAGCATATTGGCGGCACCGCACCTGAAACGGTAAAAAAAGCGATATCCACAGCAAGGACACAGATGCAAGCGGAACAGTAAATGCCTAAATCAACAGAGTAGGGTGTTTGGCAGATATTGATGGCCACCACCATCTTCTACCCCCGACCCATCTGGGCCAAACATATAGGAACAAGTGCCATAACTATTTTTTTCACCAAAGTTAACGGTGACATAGCCAAAATTATCGGCGCTGATGCCGCTAACGGGACTAGGTGGCGAGAAGCCACCTATCTGACTTGTTAGATAGCTGTATTTTTGCACCTTAAGCGGATTATCTGACGCATTTGTGCCAAGGTACAAGGCGGCACTGTTCGCAGCAGCGTAGCATTGTAAACCGACGCCACCTACCAAATTGGACAACTTTTGTTAATCCCAATTCGGCTAATCGGCAATAGCTGCCGAGCAGGTGTTGTAGTTCCCTAAAGGCGAATTTGCGAACGTCGTAAGGGCATTGCTTTTCTGCGTCGGTACAGCAAAATCATGATAAACGGCAAGCGGATCAGCCGTGCTGCCTTGCAGTTCAAAGAACATAAACAAGGCATTGCCACAGCCCAAGGCATCCGCCAAATAATTTTGCACTAAGTTACCCATACGTTGGTCGTTATTGGCCAATTCAGGTATGGCTTGGTTTGCCGCTGCACTAACATCCGGGCCGCCTTCATAGCTGACGTTTTTCAGTTGGTAATAGTCCGCAAGGCTTTGGTAGCTGATGCCATTATAAGTGGGGTATTGTCCACTGTAAACTGGTGTACCTGAAAAGCCAGGCACTACATTATTGGCTCCCCCCAGTATCGACGTAAAAAAGCCATTTATATCTGAGAAGTTAGACGTTATGCCAAAATAAGGGGCGCTGGCGATGGCATAAATATATTGGCTTGGCGCGCCAAAGTTTTGTTGTAAAAAAAGCAGGCCGCCTTCCGCCAAAAAAGGGTTTTGATATTGGTTGGCATACACCGGCCTGATGGTGGTGTTGATGGCAGATGGCCCATAAACGGCCGCAAACAATTGGCTAATCCTTAGCGTCTGATGGGCAATGCGGCGAAACGCCCAATACCAAGGGCTATTAATATTATCGTAATTTAGTGTGTTGTCTGCACCTGAGTTGACCTCTTGTAACGCTTTAATGTAATTATTGTTGGCTTGGGTAAACCGAGTGTTCCAAAGCTCATTGCTGTACTCAACATAGACATGGATAGTGGGGTTCAGATTGTTTTTCAACAAGGAGGCCAATCGGGTCACATAGTTATTGCCGGTCGGGTCGGTCAAATCCACTCCCTCTGGGATATTTATCCAAATGTCCTTGCCGGTTCGGTTGGCTAGCTGGATAATATATTCCCAAGCCAGACCTGACAAAATAGCCTTGCTGCCCACGCCATTCACCGTGTTAAGCGTTTGGGAAGGCATATGTTTAGGGGTTCTTTGCGCCCAACTGCCCACAACGTTGTTATTAGTGTCCAGCATGGCCATAAAGCGCAAGGTGCTAAAAGGTTTAAGCGCATTCAGAAACTGGCTGGTGAACAACTGTTTAGTACCCAAGGCATAGTCGGGGCGCAATAATTTGATGTTCCGCAAGCCGGTATTGATGCCGCTGCTGCCAGTGCGTTGGGTATTTCTGAACTCAATATCGATTTGTTTCGTGCTGCTGTCCACCACTAGCTGGGCGGTGGTGGTGTTCGATACCGGGTCATATTTCTGGTTGGTTATATTTTTACTGCCGATAGAACTTAAAGTGGCCTGACCAGTGAAACTGAGCGTATAAGTGCCAAAAAAGCTGGGGTTGGTTTGGCTGAGCGGGCGGTTTAACGGGTCTGCTCCAAAGCTGGCGAAATATACGCCAAAATCATGGGTGGGCCAGCCTTTACTGTCAACCGGCACCGGGTCATTGATTGGGTCGGCTGGATTTTTCAAAGCGGCAAAGCCGCGGGCCTGCTTCATGATGTCGACGAAAGTAAAATCGTCACACCAATCACAAACGCTATTAAGGTTGATGCCTAATACGGAACCGGCTTTGACAAAAGCCGTGCTTGCCAGATTAGTGGCTGGTGGTTCGTTAGCAATGGCTTCCGATATAAAGATTATGCCTAATGGCCCTAATGCCAGAACTAAGTGGGCTATTAGCTTATATTTCATGTGGATATACTGATACAGTTGTAGTGAAAAAATGATTTGATGTTATTGCGGATGGCTTCAGTCGCAATTTATGCGCTTTAGCCCTAACAGATGTTGCTAGGTTGCCATGGGCATGGCCTGCACCTAGACAAGTAGATGGCTTGCAATGGCTGGCAGCCCAGTCACTACAACGCCTAAAGAACCTTCAACTATTGCTTCGCGCTTCCATGCGAAGCATAATCTTTTTTGGTGACACTTATGCTAGCAACACTTGCTGTCATAATTTAGTTCTCAAGTCCAGCGCGGCTTAAAGCGTGAGGGCATCAAAAACACCTCGGCCCCTGTTTCTATCAAATGTGTAAGACTATTATAATAGCCACTTAACTTAACCATTATATCAAGATAATATGGCTAAAGAAAAGCCGCAATTGCTGTTTAAAGCATTTGTCAGCGCTACCCGGCAAAAAATTGCAGCGGTTGCGCCAATATTTCCTCCATTCCTTCCCGATTAAGATCAATGCCATTTTGTTCCGCCAAACGGCTAATCAGTACGGACAATGGCCCTTTTTTATGAGGCGGCAAGGTAAATGCTTCTAGCAGTGTGGATTAGTTGGCTAATGATTTTAAATAACCCCGCAGTTATATGGCAAATTTTGGTAGTGGTTACGATTTGACTATTGCTGTTCGGCACGGCCTTGCCTCAGTAAGTCTTGTCGGACATCAAGCGTTTAGCTGGATGGTCTCCATGCCACTATAAGGCTTCATATACCTTTTGGTATTGCCTAGCGCTTTCTGACCAAGAATAATCTTTTTTCATGCCATTGATCTGCACTTGCCGCCATAACTTAGGCTGGCTGTATATCAATAGGGCGCGTTTGACCGTCTCAAGTAACGTGCCGGGGGTGGCATCATCAAACACAAACCCTGTGGCGCTATGGTCGGCTAATGTCCCGGGCAAGGCATCGGTGACCGTGTCCGCCAAGCCGCCGGTTTTCCTGACAATAGGCACCGTGCCATAGCGCTGGCTATAAATTTGGTTCAAACCACACGGCTCAAACCGTGATGGCATCAAAAACACATCGGCGCCCGCTTCTATCAAATGCGACAGACCCTCGTCATAGCCCAAAAACACCGCCATTTTGTCGGGAAAACGCCGGGCGTAGGCCAACAATTGCCGTTCAAAGCTTTTGTCACCGCTACCCAGCAAAACAAATTGCAACGGTTGCGCCAACATTTCCTCCAGCCCTTCCAAAATAAGATCAATGCCTTTTTGTTCCACCAAACGGCTAATCAGCGCGAACAACGGTACTTTTTTGTTGATAGGCAGGACAAATTTTGCTTGCAGCGCGGCTTTGTTGGCGGCTTTTTTGCCTAATGATTTGGCATTAAAAAACTGGGCGATATACGGGTCGGTTTCAGGGTCCCATTGCTCGGCATCAATGCCGTTGATAATGCCGGTCAACACCGCTTTGCGATGACTCAGCAAACCTTCCAGACCATAACCAAATGCTGGCGTTTGGATTTCCTCGGCATAGCTTGGGCTAACCGTGGTAATGTGGTCAGCATAGGCAAGACCGCCTTTTAAAAAGGACAACAGACCGTTGAACTCAACACCGTGCATACCCCATAGTGATTTGGGCAAGCCCAGCTCGGCAAACACGGTTTTTTCAAATAGCCCCTGATAAGCCATATTATGGATAGTGAACACCGTGGCGGGGTGCGGTTGTTCCAAAGACAACAGGGCTGGCACCAAACCGCCTTGCCAGTCGTTACAATGGACAATGTCCGGTTGCCAGTCCAGATACGCCCGATCCATGGCGATCTCCACCGCCACGCGGCAAAACAGGGCAAATCGGGCCGCGTTGTTTTGCCAGGCGGTGCCAGAGGCATCCACATAAGGGTTGCCTGGCAAACCGAAATAGTCGGCAAAATCCACCAACCACACCGTCACGGCAGTGCCCGGCAAGCAGGTTTCCAGAATATTAACCGCCAGCATCACCCCGGCTTCGGCAATGCTGAGGGTGCTTTTAAAAAAAATCGCTTCATCGGTTTTGATGGCTTGGTAATTGGGCAGCAAAATACGCACTTCTTCACCTTGTTCAAGCAATGCTTTGGGCAAACTACCGGACACATCCGCCAAGCCCCCCGTTTTGATCAGCGGATAGGCTTCGGAGGTGACAAACAATATTTTTTTCATAAGCTCATTTCAGTTTACGGGCCGGAGAGACAAGCCAAGGGTAAAGTCGTTAGTTCTGTAACAAGGGCTTCGACTACGCTCAGCCAACGTGCTGCGTAGATCAGTGCTGTAATTTTAACACCATGCCCGCCAGCGGCGGCAAATCCAGCTCCAGCGAACTAGGCAAGTGCATCCAAGCGATTTCATCAGTATTTATCGGCCCGTTCAGCACATCGCTGCCGCCATAACAATGGCTATCCGAATTTAGCAACACCTCATAACAACCGCCTTGCGGCACACCAATCCGATATTTGTGCCTGACCACAGGGGTGAAGTTAAGCACGATCACCAGCTCGTTGCCCTCGCCGTCTTTACGCCGGTAACTGATCACCGATTGTTCCACGTCGTGGCAATCTATCCATTCAAAACCTTGGCAATCAAAATCATGTTGGTATAACGGCGGATGGGCTTGGTATAGCGTGTTCAAATCTTTCAACAGGGTTTGCACACCCCGGTGCAGCGGGTAATCCAGCACATACCAATCCAGGGCTTGGTTAAAATTCCATTGCGTGCCTTGGCCAAACTCGCAACCCATGAACAACAGCTTTTTGCCGGGGTAAGTGAACATAAATGTGTACAGCAAACGCAGATTGGCAAAACGCTGCCATTCATCACCTGGCATTTTGTTAAGCATGGAACCTTTGCCATGCACCACTTCATCATGGGAAAAGGGCAGGGTAAAGTTTTCGGTAAAGGCGTACAACATGCCAAAGGTCAGCTTGTCATGATGGTAGCGGCGGTGGATGGGGTTTTCCTGCATATAAGACAAAATGTCGTGCATCCAGCCCATGTTCCACTTCATTGAAAAGCCCAAGCCGCCCAGCCAAGTGGGGCGGGTCACTTGCGGCCAAGCCGTAGACTCTTCTGCCATCATGACTGTACCCGCAAATTGCTCATGGGTCACCGTGTTCAGCTCACGGAAAAAATCAATCGCCTCCAGATTTTCATTGCCACCGTAACGGTTAGGCAGCCAGTCGTCTTGTTCGCGGGAATAGTCCAAGTACAACATGGAAGCCACGGCATCCACACGCAATCCATCCAGATGGAATTCCTGTAGCCAGAAAACGGCACTGGCGAGCAAGAAGTTACGCACTTCATTGCGCCCATAGTTGTATATCAATGTGCCCCAATCACGGTGTTCACCTTTGCGCGGGTCTTCGTGTTCAAACAAGGCGCTGCCATCAAACCGCGCCAGTGCAAAGGCGTCTTTAGGAAAGTGGGCCGGCACCCAATCCAGGATAATGCCAATATTGTGCTGATGGCAGGTGTCGACAAAATAGCGGAAATCATCGGGCGTGCCAAAGCGGCTGGTGGGGGCGAAATAACCTGTGGTTTGGTAGCCCCAAGAAGCATCCAACGGATGTTCGGTGACAGGCATCAATTCAATGTGGGTGAAGCCCAGCATTTTTACATAACCGACCAGTTCCCCGGCCAGCTCACGGTAGGTCAAAAAACCACCTTGGGCATTACGTCGCCAAGACCCCAAATGCACCTCGTAAATCGACATCGGTTCATGCAGCCAATTATGGCTGCTGCGTGTCTGCATCCAATTGGTGTCTTGCCAAGCATATTCAGATGGGCCGACCACCACCGATGAAGTGCTGGGGCGCTGCTCAAATTGTTGGCCAAACGGGTCGGTCTTGACCATCAGTGCTTGGTTTTGCCGGTTCAGAATCTCAAACTTGTACAAGCAACCGGCAGCCAAACCGGGCATGAACAACTCCCAAATACCGCTGCCGCCGAGGCTGCGCATCGGGTTGCAGCGGCCATCCCAGCGGTTAAAATCACCCACCACGCTAACCCGTCCGGCATTGGGCGCCCACACGGTGAACAACACGCCGCTGATGCCATCCACCGTATGCAGATGCGCGCCCAATTTTTGGTAGACATGCCAATGCTTGCCTTCAGCGAACAAATGCCTATCAAATTCCGGTAGTTGCACGTCAAAATCGTAAGGGTCATAGCCGCAGAGAGTATTGCCTTCCTTGTCCGTCCAAGACAACAGGTAATGTATCGGCAGCTCATCGGTGGCGGCAAGATACTCGAACACATCCGTGCCGGAAATACGCGGGATAACCGTACCCGTATCGGCAAAAGCCAGCGTTTCTACATAAGGCAAATAAAACCTGACCCTTACGCCCTCACTACCCGGATGCCTGCCCAACACCGCAAAAGGGTCATGGTGTTTGGCTTCAATAATTTTTAGGGTATCGCCATCGATCATTTCAAAAGCTTGATTTTTCATAACACGCGCACCTCGGTAGTGGACTGCAAGGGTTAACCAAACTGGCATAGTACCAAAATAAAACAGGATTGTAATGGTATTGTAAATAATGGCTTAAGGCTCAACCTAAGTGTTAGCGGGCGGCTTCATCCAGCAAGCACGGAAATACTCCGTTATAATGGTAAAATCACTCAATCCCACGCTAATTATCCGTAATGCCTTTAATCCGCTTAACCAACACATCCATCGCCTTTGGCACCCACGCGCTGCTTAAAAATGCCGATTTCCAACTTGATGCCGGTGAACGTGTCGGTTTGTTAGGGCGCAATGGCGAAGGCAAATCTACCCTGATGAAAATCATTGCCGGTAACATTTACGCTGACCACGGCGATATTTGGCGGCAGCCTGAATTGCGCCTGTCGTGGTTGGAGCAAGCACCGGAACTGCCCGATGAAGCCACCATTTATGATGCTGTGGCCAGCGGCCTGGGTAATTTGGGCGAACTGATCACCCGTTACCATGCCCTGTCCATCCACATGGATTATGAAGACGAACAGGCATTAAACGAACTGGGCGATCTGCAACATGCCCTGGAAGCACAAAATGGCTGGCATTTTCAACAACGGGTGGAAACCACTCTCAGCAAACTGGCTTTGCCGGGCGAGCTGAAAATCAGCAGTCTGTCCGGCGGCTGGAAGCGGCGTGTGGCACTGGCCAAAGCCTTGGTGATAGAACCCGAAGTGCTGTTGCTGGACGAACCCACCAACCATCTGGATTTTGCCAGCATTGCTTGGCTGGAAGAGCAAGTGCTGAGTTTTCAAGGTGCGGTGCTGTTCGTCACCCATGACCGCGCATTTTTGCAGCGGCTGGCGACCCGCATTATCGACCTCGACCGTGGCAACTTGGTGTCATGGCAAGGCACTTATGAAGACTACTTGCGCCGCAAAGCCGCTGCATTGGAAGACGAAGCCAACCAAAACGCCGAATTTGACAAAAAATTGGCCGAAGAAGAAGCTTGGATAAGGCAAGGCGTCAAAGCCCGCCGTACCCGTAATGAAGGGCGGGTCAGGGCTTTGGAAAAGCTGCGCGAAGAACGTGCCCAACGCCGCCTACAGCAAGGCACCGCCAAAATGGGCCTGCAAAAAGGCGCCGCTTCCGGCAAAAAAGTCATTGAAGTTAAAAACATCAATTTCAGCTACGGCGACCGCTCCATTATCAGAAATTTTTCCGCATTGATACAGCGTGGCGATAAAATCGGCCTGATTGGCGAAAACGGCGCAGGTAAATCCACTTTATTAAAATTGCTGTTAAAGCAAATAGACCCTAACAGCGGCGAAGTGGAACAAGGCACCAACTTGGAAATTGCCTATTTCGACCAATTGCGCGACCAGCTAGACCCAGAATTGAGTGTGGCTGACACGGTTGCTAATGGCAATGATTTTATCGACATTGCCGGAGTCAAACGCCATGTCATGTCTTATTTGGGTGATTTTCTGTTCGCACCCGCCCGTGCCCGTTCCCCAGTCAAAAGCCTATCGGGTGGTGAAAAAAACCGCTTGCTGTTGGCACGCCTGTTCATCAAACCCGCCAATTTATTGGTGATGGACGAACCGACCAATGACTTGGACTTGGAAACGCTGGAAATGCTCGAAGAAAAACTGGCCAATTACGATGGCACACTGCTGTTGGTCAGCCACGACCGGGCCTTTTTGGACAACGTGGTCACCAGTGTGTTTGTCTTGGACGGCACTGGGGAAGTCGATGAATTTATAGGTGGCTACACCGACTGGCTAGGCTATCAGGCACAACAAAAAAGCCAACACAACACAGCTAAAGCACAACCTGCCAGCAAGCAAACCAAGCCCGAAACGGCAGCCAACGCTACCGCCACAACCGTAGCCAAAAAGAAAAAACTCAGTTTTAAAGACCAACAAGAACTGGATAGCCTGCCCAAACTGATTGAAACATTGGAAACTAAACTGCAGGAGCTGAACAAACAAGCCAGTGCTTCCGATTTTTACAAAAAAGACCAAGACCTGGTCGGCAAGACACTGGCAGAATTGCAACAAACCGAAGAACGGCTAGAAGCCGTCTACCTGCGTTGGGATGAATTGGAAGCGATGTAACTGAACTAACTGATGTTACGCAAGGGCAAAGCCAAGCATTCCCTGAGTGAATGCTGTCCGTTCACTCAGCGTATCGGTTCATTCCCTGAGCGCAGCCAACCGTACCCTGAGCAAAGCAAACCGTACCCTGAACACAGCCAGCCGTACCCTGAGCGTAGTCGAAGGGTAAAATCCACTATTTAACGAAAATAACTAACCAAACCATTGCAACCAATGACCGATTATATTACTATAGTCGGCTATCCATAGGGCAATGGAAAAGTATTAGGAGAGATGGCCGAGTGGTCGATGGCGCACGCCTGGAAAGTGTGTATACGGCAACGTATCGAGGGTTCGAATCCCTCTCCCTCCGCCACAATCTAGTAGTCCTTAAAATTCATAAAGTTAGCGGCTTAGCATTTTAACAAAGATAACAGTTTATTTTCAAGTAACCCCGCATTGATTGCCCTGTTTTGTCGGTGTGCGGGTGTCCTGAATAAAGCAGGTTTAGCTTAGGTTATTTTGTACCCTAGTCTTCAGAACCCATTTTATGTGTCGGGGTTTTCTTTGCTATGCTTGGCACGAATGATCAGAACCTGTTCCCCTCTAACAACATAGCGCAAGATATACCCATATCGGCCAAAAGGGATGAATAGCTCCCTGCGTTCAGTGCCGTCATTCATTGGTTGCCCGATTTCTGGGAACATAGAGAGGATTTCAGAAGCTTTTTTAAAGGTTTTTGCTGCCTTATTGGCAGAGGTTAGGCTCTTATCTTTTAAAAACAAAAATAAGCGGTCGGCATCATTGAGGGCTTGTGGCAACCAAATTACTTTGGACACGCCAACACACTTTCAGTGCCTATGCTTTCTAGCCACTTGCCCGCTATTTCATTTGAAATGGCATGGCCTGTCTCATCGTACAGGGCCAAGCGTTCCATATCCTCGCACTTTTCCCGCTCGTAGGTTTCTTCCATTTCCACATATTCAACAACGGCGGTTTTCATTAGCCAGTTCAGGGGGCGGTCTTTGCTATTGCCCAATGCTTTTAAGCGGTCGTAGGTTTCATCATCGAGTTTTATTGCTCTAAGTGCTGGCATGAGATAAACCCTCCTTTAAGGTTTTTCAAACTAAAGCTTCATAATAGCCATAAAAAATTAAATATCAATAAAATAGCAGTTTTGCATGATTTACAAACGGTTCTATTTCAGATAACCCCGCAATGATTGCCTTGTTTTGGTGATCTGTCGGTGTTATGCCTTAGCTTGTATCATTCCATAACACAACCGCCAATCCTTCCCTAATGCCCTGCAAGCCTCGACAACGATACCTATTGCTTTGCCCGTTATCGGCGTTTAAATCCAATAGCCTTAACCCTGCCCTTCTTTCAGCACATCATTAAGCGTTGTCCGGCTGATGCCATAAGATGCAGAAGATAGTTTTAGTGTGCTGTGACTTTGCGGCAAAAGAACGTAAGGTTGCAAAAAAGTGGAAAATGAAAGCAAAAAAACTGTTGGCATATTGCCAATAAAACAGGCAGGGGATTTAATACGGAGCAGGACAAAAGACGGGAAGGTGAAGCCATAATACCGCCCGTTCCCCAGCTCATGGATTATGGCTTCAACCAAAGGACAACCATATCCCCTTGGTGGTCACCAACACCAAGGGGATAACCTATACCAACCGAAATGATAGAGGGTTCTGCCTTAATTTTGCTAAGGCAATATTAGTATACATAAAAATTTGCCGTTACAAAATAATTTTTACAAAAAATTTAAAGGAAACCACATGCAAAAAAGGGCGCATCACTGCGCCCTTTTCCCTTGCCTCTAGCAGGCTAGCTGCTTAGCCAAGCAATTCCTTGACTTTAGCCATAATGCCGACCGGGTCGATGCCTTGGTGTGGGAATTGTTCCCACAAGCCGCCGCAACCTTCTTTGTGCGTGGCGATAAAGCCAAATTTGGGGGTCAGGCCGCGTTCCAGCAACCATGAGCCGTAGCGGCTGCCCAAACCGGTTTTGCGGTTGAATGATTCAACCACCAACACCAGCGGTGAAGAACCCACTTTTTGCAGCATGTCTTCGTCAATCGCGCTCAAAGTGGGCTTGTTGATCAGGCCCACGTCAATGCCTTCCGCTTTCAGGCGTTCAACAGCATCTAAAGCGCGGTACAAGGATTCACCAAAGGCGATGACGTAGCCTTGTGTGCCTTCGCGGATAACTTCGTCTTTGCCGGGTACAAATGTGTAATCAGCACCGAAGAATTCTTCACCTTTTTCGTTCAGGATGAACGGTACTTTTGAACGGGTGGAGAACACAAAACGCAAGCCAGGTTCAAAGAAGATTTTGTTGACCACGGCGTGCATTTGGTTAGGGTCTGCAGGGAAGTACAGGCCAGTGGCGTAACCGTCTGACAAACCGTTGTCGGCAAACATATTGTTCAGACCGAAATGGCAAGTGTTGTCGGCCATGTCGTCGATACCGGAATGTGAGAAATGGCTCAACACATTGGAGTTGTTCAAACGTGCCATGGTGATTTCTGACATCAGCATTTCCAAGAAGGCGCTGAACGTGCCGAAGATACCTTGTTTGCCCGCTTCCATACCAAAACCGGCGGCGGCGGAGAAGTTACCGCGTTCCATGATGCCTGAAGAAATGAACACTTCTGGGTAAGCGGTGTGGATTTTGTGCAAGCCACAAGAACCTTCCAGGTCGGAGTCGATCACGCGTACTTTTTCGACCCGTTCCGCTTCGCTCAAGCTGCTCATGGCGGCAACCACGGCATCACCAAACACGTTACGGTTGGCATCCCATTTGTCGCTGGAACCCAAGAATTTGTATTCATTTTTAGGTGCGACAACGCTGTTCAGGAAGTCAACAGCGGCTGTGTGTCCGCGTTCTGTCAAATATTCCAAGGCCAATTTGACTGAGATAACATCGTGACCGTGGGTTGAGCCTTCCAAACCTTTAATGCCTGGGCACATGGGGCGGTGGTTGATGATGGCAACCGGGCCGTCGGTGTTGATGGCTTGGCAAATGTTGGCGTATAAGCTGTCCAAATCTTCGCCGTCACCTTCCAATACGGTCAAGCCGTGGCCTGCCAAGGTTTGTGCGGTTGAACAGCCTTTCAGGTATTTTGAAGGGTGCCCCGCGATAGTGACATCGTTGTCGTCAATAATCAATTTAACGTTAAGGCCTTGCGCCACAGCCAAACGTGCCGCTTCGGCATCGTCGCCTTCTTGTTGTGAGCCGTCTGAACCCAAACAGAAAACAGTTTTGCTAGGGTTGGCCATAGCCACACCGTTAATATAGGGCCACATGTGGCCCAAACGGCCTGAGCTGAATTTAACGCCTGGGGTGAAGCCCAATTCTGGATGGCCTGGCAGGTGCGAATGGGCGGCACGGTATTGGGTCAACTTTTCCGCTGGCATGTCGCCATTCAAAACGGACATCAGGTATTGGGTAGCTACACGGTGTCCGGCTTCGTCAAAGAAAGTCGGTACAAAGTTGTCAGAACCACGGAACAGCGCGTCCATGATCATCACTTCTGGCACAGTGTCGTATGGGCCGCCAGTGTGTCCGCCCACGCCACGCGCCGCGCCGGTGGATGTGAAAAATACAATCGCATCACGGCACAATTGGATGTTGGCTTGCAACGCCGCTTTTTGCTCAGCGGTCAGTGTGGGTACGCTGGGGTCTAGCGAAATGCGTTGGTAACTGCCAAGATCAATTGGAAAAGTAGACATAGGTGCTTCTCGTAAGTAGTAGTGGATGGGAGAGGTTAAAATTTAAACGGCAATTATAATGCGGAATCAGGCCGAACCCCAAAAAGAAACGGAGGAGTGGTGCAAGACTCTTTTATTATGCTATGTAAGGCATTAATTTATTGTAGCAAAAGCATTTTAAAGTTTTATTACAATACGTTTATTAATTTTGCCGATGGGCTATTGCCCGCCAGTTTTTTTGCCTCAAGGATGCCATGCCTGATTTGCAATGGCGGTCATGAAAAATCTTGCAATCATTACAGACAAAACTTAGCAAAGTAGCCTGGATGCAGCCTGGCGTAATCCGGGGCTTGGTGGCACAGTGGCCCCGTTCCAGCTACGCCGCATACCCGTCACAGTGTTTACAGCAATTGATTTATAACAACTTGCCGATGTCACATTGACCGTGAAAACCGACCAGCAATGCTTGACATTATCCGCCCGATAAGTTAAAAAAACACTGCCCGTAAAGGCGAACCCTTGTCATACCATTCCATTAAGGATATTTATGAAACAAAACACCGCCCGATTAAATCCTATCATCCGCCTTGGCACTATGCTGTTGCTGGCGGTTTTCAACCTGACCGCCGCCGTGGCGGCAACACCCACCGGCACACAAATCAACCCGACCATCAGCAACACCCAAACTATCGAACTGATTGGCGGCAGCACCGAAAATGTCAGCTGGACAGCTCCCAAAGCAGGCACTTACAAACTCTGGGTGCAAATACCAACACCTAGCAGCGCGGTCAACGCCACCTATAATGTCTATCCAAAAGGCAATGCCGTGGGCAACACCAACTGTTCCAGCACCGACCCCACTTACCCTTGTTTCCAAGCCACTGTTGACCAGGCCACCGCAACCAATGGCTGGGTGCAGCTGATGCTCAACAACCAAGCCAGCACCAGCTGGGTGTTCACCAAAACCGGTTTTGTCAGCACCAACGCCAGCGGCATCCCCAACAGCCAACAACTGGGCATCGCCAAACTGGTTTACCAAAGCACCGTCACCCCGCCGCCCGTGTTCAAAATTGGGCAAAGCTACCAAGGCGGCAAGATATTCTATATAGACAGCAGCAAACAGCACGGTCTGATTTCCGCCCCGTCCGACCAAACTGTTGGCTTTACAGGCATCCAATGGTATAACGGCAGCTTTGTCACCATCGGCGCGACCGGCACCGCCATCGGCACCGGACAAGCCAACACCACCGCCATTGTCAAAGCCCAAGGGCCGGGCAGCTATGCCGCCAAGCTATGCGACGACCTGGTGCTAAACGGTTACACCGACTGGTATTTGCCATCAAAAGATGAGCTGAACCAACTGTTCCTCAACCAAGCCGTTGTGGGTGGTTTTGCTAGTAGCTTTTACTGGAGTTCTAGTGAGAACGACAACTTCAACGCGTGGTACCAGATCTTTGGCAATGGCAACCAGTACGACATCGGTAAGTACTACACGCTGGCAGTGCGCGCTGTTAGGGCTTTTTAACACTTTAACGCTTTAACCATTTGCTTTTCCCGCGAAGCGGGCGATTTTTTTTTGCCATGGCGCTGTACTACGATCTGCCAGTTTATCGGGACACTTACCAACTGATATTAAAGATATTTGAGGTCACACGGGATTTTCCCAAAGAATACAAGTACACCTTGGGTCAGGACATGAAACGTGATGCCTTACAGCTGGTCAGAAGCATTTACCGCGCCAACAAGTCTGTCCATAAAAAAGAGCATTTGGAAACTTTTTTGGATGAGTTTGAAATACTCAAACTGGAAATACGCCTGTGTGCCGATATGAGGGTGTTGCCTTTTAAGAAGCAAGCGGAATTGACCGCCTTAATGGACAGCATAGGCAAACAAGTTACCGGTTGGCGCAATGCCAGCCAGTAAAACGCCGGAATTACCGTTGCTAAGGTGGCGGTAAGCGAGCAGGTTTTGTTTAAAAGCGATAAAGGGACTGCCTGCCTAATGGGCAGTTAAGCCACATAACAGCAGGATGCCCCGCTGTTATTAAAACGCCTTTATATAACGTTGTGGGTGGTTTTGCTAATAACAATTACTGGAGTTCTAGTGAGAACGACAACAACAACGCGTGGAACCAGAACTTTGGCAATGGCAACCAGAACAACAACAATAAGAACAACACGCTGGCAGTGCGCGCTGTTAGGGGTTTTAAACAACACTAAGGTTAGACGCACGGGTAACGGTTAATGCCGTTACCTGTGTTTAGCTTTTTTTACTGGACACTTGGTTTATGCGGCAGCTTTCCCTGTTTGATGAAGTGCCGGATGATAGGGGCGGGTACAAGCTGGCGCTGGCTGAGCTGTTTGCCGCTTATTTTGAATGCCGCCGCAATAAGCGCAACACCAGCAATGCCCTCGCGTTTGAGGTCGATTACGAAAACAACTTGCTCAAGCTGTGTGCCGAGATCAATGACGGCAGTTACCAGCCGGGTAAATCCATTGCTTTTATTGTCAACAAGCCCGTAAAAAGGGAAGTCTTTGCCGCCGACTTCCGCGATAGGGTAGTGCATCATCTGTTGGTCAGCAAACTGAACCCGCTGTTTGAGAAAGCCTTTATTTATGACAGCTACGCGTGCCGTGTCGGTAAAGGGACGCATTTGGGTGTGCGCCGTGTTGACCGCTTCATCAGGCAATGTTCGCACAATTACACTACGGATTGTTATGTGTTGAAGCTGGATATAAAGGGCTTTTTTATGCACATTGACAAAAATATCCTGTTTGCCGGATTAAATGGCTTTATCGGACAAAAATACGGGGGGGCAGACAAGGCATTGCTGCTGGAGCTGTGCGAAAAAATAATTTTTTACGACCCCACCCAACAGTGCATCATCAAAAGTAAGCGCAGTGCTTGGCAAGGCTTGCCCCCGGACAAAAGCCTGTTCCATTCGGCGCCACAATGCGGCTTGCCGATAGGCAATTTGACCAGCCAAGTGTTTGCTAACTTTTACATGAACCGTTTTGACCATTTTATCAAACATGATTTGGCGGTGCGTTATTATGGCCGTTATGTGGATGATTTCGTTTTGGTGCATCCCGATAAGGGGCATTTAAAGGCATTGATCCCCATTTTAAAAAATGCACTGCAAACGCAGTTGAAGCTCACCTTGCACCCTAATAAAATCTATTTGCAGCATTATTCAAAAGGTGTGCAGTTTTTGGGCGCGCTTATAAAACCGCAGCGCATTTACATTGCCAATCGGACTAAAGGTAATTTTTATGCCGCCATTGAAAAGCAAAATGCTTTGGTAAAAACCACTCCGCCCAACGACCAGCAACAAGCCGCTTTTTTGAGCAGCATGAATGCGTACCTGGGCATCATGAAGCACTATAACACCCATAGATTGCGCAAAAGGATGTTGTTCAAAAAGCTGTCCGGCTGGTGGTGGAACCGTGTTTATTTGAGTGGCGGCGTTGCCAAGTTTGTGCGTAAAGAAAAAATCAGTAAGCCCAACCGTTGGCAATCGCTAAAACAGACTGCGTATCCTGAACGCCAATGTTGATTTGGCTGAGGCCAGCACAAGCGCTATTTTGGCCAGCTTGTTTTCGAGTTCAAGAAACTTTGTGACCCTGCGTAATGCCAATTCCCTGAAGTGATTATCCAGCCGATTTGCTAGGATATTTTAAATCTTGCCGCTTGGCTATTGATGCCTACAATTTACAAGGATTGCTGTTAACGCATTGGCAGTCTGTCAGTAGTAGGAAAAATCTTGCATTCATAACTGACAAGGTTTACAGTTCGATCAAGGCTGAACTTGACTGTAAAAAATGCCAGCCTTTGCTTTTATTAAAAAACTTTCATTTATAAATCAGATAGTAATCAGATTGGTATAAAAAAGCCCATAAATACCCACGGCAAGGACTACCAAGCATGCTTGTGAAAACTCCGGATAACAACTTATAAGATTTAACACTGGAGATGGCCTTTTTGTATTCCAACAAGTTTTCTGGCATTGACTTTTCGATTGCCGAAATTTTTGATATCAGCCAAACCATTAGCCGTGATTTTCAGGTGGTGCCCCAGCCATCGGCAGACCTGCCCCAACTGGTGGGCGGCTTTAGCCAAGCCGAACTGTTGTCCATCAGCTTGACTATCAGCCGTGAATACGCGCCTTGTTTGCACAGCCCAATAACAGGGCGGGAGTCCCCTGTTGTGCTTGCACCAACGGAAATCCGTGACATTGCCGCCAACATTACCGCTAACTACACGCCGCAAATCCATGCCGACCATGACACGCTGGTGCTGTTGCCGCTTGATACCGAAAACATCTATGCTTATTGGCAACTTGCCGATCACGGTAGCGCACGTCCTAGCCATCTGCAACAGCCATTAGTGCTGAAAATCACCACGCCAGACTCCTTAACCAGCTTTGATATTACTGTTCCGACCAGCCAAGGCCAACAAAAAATTGCCTTGCCCCCATTACGCACACCGGCCTATTATACGGGCAGCCTGGGTCAATACGCCGATGCCGGGCAGTTTAGCCCAATCATTACCAGTAACACTTTGACCTGTGTAGCCAGTTCGCAGTTGTCCACTCAGTGCCAACCGGAAAGCCCGGCTTTAAGCACCGCTTCTACAATTGCCCAGCCTGCTTTAGCATCACTACTATGGGGCAGTGGCTTTAACAAAACGGCTTCCGGTCAAAATCACTCGCTACGCCAATGAAAAAAGGATTTCTTGCCATTGTTCTTCATGCCCATCTACCGTATGTGCGGCATCCTGAATACGATAGTTTTTTTGAGGAAAACTGGTTGTTTGAGGCCATCACAGAATGTTATATCCCGTTGATCCGCAGCCTTGAACGCTTGCATCAAAGCGGCGTCAATTACCGTTTGACCCTGTCCTTATCGCCCACGCTCATTTCCATGTTGCGTGACGGATTGCTGCAAAAACGCTATCTGCGCTATTTGTCCAAACTGTTGGACTTGTCAGAAAAAGAGATACAAAGGACACGCCATCAAGCGGGTTACCACAGATTGGCCCGACATTATCGCCGCCTATACCGCGACACTTGGGCGATCTACCAAGACCTCTACCATTGTGACATTTTACAAGCCTTCAAAAAATACCATGATGCCGGGCATTTGGAACTAATCACCTGCGCCGCCACCCATGGATTTTTGCCGTTATTGAATGTCAGTGAAACAGCGGTGCGCAACCAGATTAAAATTGGTGTGGACACTTTTACTGCTAACATGGGCTTTGCGCCAAGCGGCTTTTGGTTGCCTGAATGTGCCTATTATCCGGGGTTGGAAGCCTTATTGGCGGAGTCGGGCATCCGTTATTTTTTCGTCGATAGCCACGGTATCACCGATGCCAGCCAGCCCCCGCATAATGGCGTGTACGCGCCACTGGATTGTGGCAATGGTGTGGCGGCTTTTGGCCGTGACCCTGAATCATCACGGCAAGTCTGGAGTTCGCACGAAGGCTACCCCGGTGATTTTGATTATCGTGAGTATTATAAGGATATTGGTTTTGATCTTGATCTTGATTATATCGGGCCGTATATCCTCGATGGGCATATCCGCACCAACACCGGCATTAAATATTATCGGGTGACGGGCGGCGATAACCCCAAGGAAATCTACCACCCAAAAGCCGCGCAAGCCAAAGCCCTGCAACATGCCCATGATTTTATCGGCAAGCGGAAGGTGCAAATTGACCAGCTCAGTGCCAATATGGACAGGCAGCCCATAATCGTGGCCCCCTACGATGCGGAATTGTTCGGGCATTGGTGGTTTGAAGGCCCGCAATGGCTAGAGGCGGTGCTAAGGCTTGCCGACCAGCCGGACAGTACCATCCAGACCGCCAGTTGCAGTGATTACTTGCAAGCCATAGCCAAACACCAACAAGCCACCCCGTCGGTGTCCACCTGGGGCGATCAAGGCTATTTTAGCTATTGGTTGAATGAAACCAATGATTGGATTTACCCGTTACTGCACCAAGCCGAAGCGGAATTGGAAAAACTGGTCAGTGATTTGCAGGGCCTGACCCTAAACACCCTGCAAATCCGCACCCTGAAACAAGCGGCACGCTCGGTGCTGTTGGCACAATCTTCTGATTGGCCATTTATTATGAAATCGGGCACCACAGTGGAGTATGCCACCAAACGCATCACCGACCATTTGGCGCGGTTCAACTACCTGCACGACAGCATCCGCAAAAACCGCATCAATGAACGCTATCTGTGTGCGTTGGAAATAATGGACAACCTGTTTCCTGATATTGATTTTAGGGATTATCTCCCTGTTAAAAAAATATAAAAACACTGGCCGGACAGGCCTGTACCCCTTACTGACGATCACCCATTTTACCGCCTAACTGGCTGGAGATAATGATGGACAAAATTAGCTTGCACTACTCAGAAAACATTATCAGCCGAAAAAAGGGCAGGGCGGAACAAATACTCAGTTTTTTTATGGTGGTGGAAAACCTTGATTACAACAAACAAGTGGAGGTCAATTGGTGCGGTGAAGATGGCGACTGGCATACCTTGACCGCTAGTTTCCATAGCAAACTGGATGTTGACCGCGAATATTGGGCCGCTACTGTGGTCAGCCACGCCAGCGCGGGGCAATCTTTGCCGGGAAATATTGAATTTAACCTGTGCTACCAAAGCAAGGGTGCATTTTATTGGGACAACAACAACGGCGACAATTATCTGAGCGAGGCCGATTCTGGGGTCAGCTTATGCGCCCGTACTGGCCTGCAGGCCATCCATTTTAGCCGTGATTTTGCCCCCAAGCAGACATTTGTGCCCATCACCGTTGCGGTGTCCAACCAGCTTTTCGCCCGTGCGGTGACGGTGCATTGGACGGTTGACAATTGGCGGCATACGCAAACAGCGGTTTGCCATTATCAACGGCGCTATTGGGATAAAAAACACCACAGCAATGCCCGAAACCCTAACCAATATGGCGTTGCCATTTGGAAAACGTGGCTAAAAGTGGGCGCTGCCTTCCGGCTGGAATACAGCATTTGTTGCGAAAGCGACAGCCAGACCACCTGGGACAACAATTTTGGCTACAACTATGCCATTACCCGCAAACCGCTGCAACTGATGATACTCAACCTGCATTGCCGTCAAGAGCCGCAACAGGATGAAAAATTGTCGCTGATTGCCCAAGCCATCAAAGACCATCAAGTGGATGTGGTGTGTTTTCAGGAGGTGGCGGAAGAATGGAACGAAGGCATGGGCGATTGGCAAAGCAACACCGCTAAAATTATTAATGACCGTTTGCCCGAACCGTTCCATATCTATGCCGACTGGTCGCATTTGGGCTTTGAGCGTTACCGCGAAGGGTTGGCGATTTTAAGCCGCTACCCCGTCAGCCACCAAAGCGCGTTATATGTGTCCGACAGCCAAGACCCTTATAGTATTGATGCCCGTAAAGTGCTGATGGCAGAAATTGAGGTGCCGTATATGGGGCGGGTGAACGTTTATTCTGCGCATTTGAGCTGGTGGGAAAATGGCTTTGCCAAACAATTTAGACGACTGCATGACTGGGCGCAAAACAACCACCAGCCCGCCACGCTAGCCACGCTGCTGTGTGGTGATTTTAATGTAGCAGTGGATTCGCAGGGCTACCAAATGGTGATGGACTTACATTGCTATGAAGACCCTTACCCGGCCGTCAAGGCGGGGCAGGGCGGGCAAAGCAGTGCCGATTATGAATACCGGATTGATTATGTGTTTGTGCATCATCTCAGCCAAGTGCAGGCCGTCCACGCCTTAGCCTTGTTCACCGAAGGCGATTACGGCAAGGTGTCTGACCATAGTGGTTATGTGATGACGTTTGAGCCTAAATGAACGCCACCAATTGAGTAAAGGAATAGGTGCGGATTAGTCCGCACTGTTTTTTGGCAGAGGTTTCAGCCCCGACCGTCTGCCGCCGATAATTTGCAGGAGGTTTTTATAAATGTTTGCAGAGCAGTTTGCCAAGCCGGTGTACGCGCATTTGGGCGGTTTTTTCCAGAAGGCCAATGACCTGGGCGAGTTGTTTGACATACGCTGGGGAAAGATTGAGTTTGATGTGCAATACGGTGTGCAAGCTAATCTGAAGGTTATCATACGGGTATACCGCGACAATGCCATTTGCGAGACCTATATTGTCGATACCGATGCCAGCCATGCCCAGTGGAATTACCATAAACGCCACACGCGGGATTTTTACCTGCTGCCCCATTCGGGGCCTTTGGGGGCGGCGCATTGCGTTAAGTTCGCTTTTATTGTCCATCTGGGCGAGCGTTCCATCCCTTCTGAACAGGAATATATTTTTATGGATGCGGCGCAGTTGCATGACGGGCAAGCGCAGCATCGGGCCATTAGTAAGGACTGGGCCAGCGCCAACCAGTACCGCAGCTATGAGCTGAACCCTGCCGAACTGCAAAGCGATGCCGATTGGTACAAAGACCATTTCCAGTCATTGCAACTGACCCCTAAATTCACCAAGGGGCTGGTCAACCATCCTTACCATCCGAAACGCTACCTGCATGACCACATTGACAAGGTGATACGCAGCAAGTGGGCAGAGCCAAGCCGCTTATGCACCATTAAAGTCAGTGTCGATTGCATAGAAGACGGCGATTTTATCAACCATCTTGTTTATGCCAGCCAACAAAATGTGCTGGTGCAGTGCATTGTGGACTGGCGCAAGACTACCCTGACCAATAGTGTCCATTATGCCCGCCTGAAACGCGCAAGGGTGGAACTGGTCGGCGTGTTCTGCACCCCCAAGCATCATTTGATTGAAGTTGAGCCGGATATGCACACCAAGTTTGTCATTTTTAATGATGAAGATTGCATTTTGGGGTCATTCAATATCACTTTTGACCGCTGGTGGGCGAATTGGGAATCGGGCATGACCTTCCATTCCAAAGGGGTCTGCCGGTTGCTGGACAATATTTTCCAAAGCCAGCGCGGCGGGGTCATCCAAGCTTATGGCATTGACCCGCTCAGCCCGTTCAATCTGCTGTATACGTTTGGTCGGCACCGTATCAGCACTGGCAGGGTGTACCGGCCGCACCATGCCATCCTTGCGGAAATCCACCGCGCCCGTTATTCGATCAAGTTGTCTTTATTTTTGATTGGTGATTTGTTGGGCGACCATCACGATAGTGTGATCAATGCGCTGATTCAGGCGCAACAGCGGGGCGTGGATGTGCATATTCTGTTTAACGGGCATTTGGCAAGGGAAGGCAAGATAGGTGTGCCACGGCCGATGGAAGAAGAACTGCAACGGCCATTGTTGCCAGCGGTGGGCCGCTTGAAAGCGGCGGGCATTAAGGTGGGGCTGGTGTACGCGCAAGACGACCACCCTGTGCCGTATTCACCCATCCACTCAAAGTATTGCATTATTGATGATTATATTGTGCTGGAAGGCAGTTTCAATTGGTACAACACCTCGGTGTTTTCCCATGACTTGCTGGTGATTGCCGCTAATCATGAGGTGGCGAAGCCGTATTTGTACGAGTTCGGGCAGATACAGCGGTGTTTCAGGGTGTTTTATTGATGGGTGGGGCATAGCCCGCCCTAACCACAGTTGCCTAAGTTACAGCTTTGCGTTCCCTTCGACTACGCTCAGGGCAGGCCCTTTTCGGCTTCGCTCAGCAGACTTACTTTTTGACATCTGTTATTTTTAACTGCGCGTCAAGCTTCACAACAGCTTGATCATGGCTGCAATGATGGCAATTTGCCCGATTGCCAAGCCTATAGCCCATTTGACTAGCCTGTTTTCGAGTTCAACAAACTGCGTACCCATGCGTAGTTCCAATTCCCTTAGCCGGTTATCCAGTGATTGCTTGGTCATTAGATCATTCATTCTGGACCACTCGCCTTTAAAATGCGTGAATCACATCATCCACTATGCCCTGTTACTAGGATGTGAATTTATCTATGCACTTAGTGCTTCCAAGCTTACAACCCATCAAACAATAAAAAACTCCCGATAGCGAAGCTAAAGGGAGTTTTTTTATGCAACGGAAATCTTACTGGGTAAGATTAACCGCCAAAGTCATCCAACATGATGTTTTCAGGTTCCACACCCAAATCCAGCAGCATTTTGATGACTGAGGTGTTCATGATTGGCGGGCCGCACATGTAGAATTCACAGTCTTCAGGAGCTGGATGGTTTTTCAGGTGGTTTTCATAAACGACATTATGGATAAAGCCTGTGTAGCCGTCCCAATTGTCATCAGGCAAAGGGTCGGACAAAGCGCAATGCCAAGTGAAGTTTGGGTTTTCCCTAGCCAACATATCAAAATCTTCCACATAGAACATTTCGCGTTTGCTACGGGCACCGTACCAGAAAGTGATTTTACGTTTTGATTTCAACCGGCGAAGCTGGTCGAAGAGGTGCGAACGCATAGGCGCCATACCGGCACCACCACCAATGAACACCATTTCCGCTTCCGTTTCTTTGGCATAGAATTCGCCATATGGGCCGGACACGATACATTTGTCGCCTGGTTTAAGGTTAAAAATGTACGATGACATAATACCAGGCGGCACGTTTTCTGGTGCGCGTGGCGGTGGGGTGGCGATACGCACGTTCAACATGATTTCTTTTTCTTCTGGATAAGAAGCCATGGAATAAGCGCGTAAGGCGGGTTCTTTCACTGTGGAGACGTAACGCCACAAGTTGAATTTGTCCCAGTCGTCACGGAAACGCTCTTCCACGTCAAACTCTTTATAATTGATCACGTGTGGCGGACATTCAATTTGGATGTAACCGCCGGCACGGTAGTTGATGGCTTCGCCTTCAGGCAAATCCAGCACCAATTCTTTAATGAAAGTTGCCACGTTGTGGTTGGACTTAACGGTGCATTCCCATTTTTTAACCCCAAAAACACTGTCTTCCACTTCAATGGACATGTTGTTTCTGACCGTGACTTGGCAAGAAAGCCGTTCGCCTTCTGCCGCTTCACGTTTGGTGATGTGCGAAGTTTCGGTTGGCAATATGTCGCCGCCGCCCGAAAACACTTTTACGCGGCATTGCGCACAAGTGCCGCCGCCGCCACAGGCTGATGACACGAACAGGCCATTGTCTGCCAATGCCCCTAACAATTTGGAGCCAACGGGCACATGTATTTTCTTTTCATGGTTGATCAGAATTTCAACATCACCCGCAGCAACCAGTTTGCTCTTGGCACCGATGATCATGAACACCAGTGCTATCACGAAAGCCGTGAAAATAATAATGCCTAATACAATTTCCAGCATTACGATACCTTCCTAAAGTTGGATTCCAGAGAAAGCCATGAAGCCAAGCGACATCAGACCCGCAGTAATAAAGGTGATACCCAGGCCTTGCAAGCCAGCCGGTATATCGCTGTATTTTAGTTTTTCGCGCACGCCGGCCATAACGGTGATAGCCAAGGCCCAGCCCAAGCCGCTACCGACACCGTAGGTGACGCTTTCGCCAAAATTATAGTCACGTTCGATCATGAACAAGCTGCCACCTAGAATGGCGCAGTTAACCGTTATCAAGGGCAAGAAAATACCCAAGGCAGAGTAAAGTGCCGGAAAGAACTTGTCCAACACCATTTCCAGAATCTGCACCAAGGCGGCGATCATGCCGATACAGCTAAGCAACGCCAAAAAGCTCAGGTCAACCCCGGTAATGCCCATCCAAGACAAGGCGTCTTCTTTCAACAAGGCGTGGTAAACAATGTTGTTGGCTGGTACGGTAATGGCTTGCACCACCATAACGGCAATGCCCAAGCCCATAGCGGTGGAAATCTTTTTGGATACTGCAATAAATGTGCACATGCCCAAGAAGAACGATAATGCCAAGTTTTCAATGAAAACGGCTTTGACAAATAAACTGATATACGCTTCCATTAGTGATGCCCTCCTTCACCATGAGCAATCGGCAAAATTTTAAATTCCACTTTTTCGGCTTGCTCAGGTTTCCAAACACGGACACCCCAAATGATCAAGCCAATAATGAAAAATGCACTAGGTGGCAACAACATCAGGCCATTGGGGTCGTACCAGCCGCCATCTTTGGTGAGCTTGAAAACTTCGATGCCCAACAATTTTCCGGAACCTAAAGTTTCCCTGAAGAAAGCCACCACGATGAGGATAAGGCTATAACCCAAGCCATTGCCGATACCATCCATGAAGCTTTCCAGCGGTGGATTTTTCATGGCGTAGCCTTCGGCACGGCCCATTACGATACAGTTGGTGATGATCAGGCCGACGAACACTGACAATTGTTTGCTGACATCGTAAGCAAACGCTTTCAGTATCTGGTCAACCACGATAACCAATGAAGCAATAATGGTCATCTGTACTATGATACGGATGCTGCTGGGGATATGGTTTCTGATGGCACTGATGGCGGCACTGGAAAATGCTGTTACCAATGTCAAAGCCAAGGCCATAATCAGCGATGTGGACATTTGCGAAGTTACCGCCAATGCCGAGCAAATGCCCAATACTTGAAGGGTGATTGGGTTGTTGCTGACTAAAGGTTCGACAAGTACTTTTTTTGTTTCGTCATTCATTACTGCACTCATGATTTCACTCCTTTAACCGTTCTAACTTTATTCAAATACGGGGCAAAACCTTCGTTGCTCATCCAGTATCTGATCAAATTGGTGACACCGGTACTGGTAAGGGTAGCACCCGCCAGACCGTCAACTTGGTATTGCGAGCCAGGTTTGCTGTTGTCCACTACGCCTTTGATAAGGCTTAATGCAGGCTCGCCTTTATCGGCTTCGGTGATCAAACCTTTATCCATAGACGGCTGGTCGGATTCGGCATAGACTTTTTTGCCTTTCCATAAAGCCCGCCATTTGGGGTTGACCACTTCACCACCCAAACCGGGCGTTTCGGATTGGTCGTAAAAGTTGATGCTTTGCACGGTTTGCCCGTCAGCGTCCAATGACAGGAAGCCGTAGAGTGTTGACCATAACCCATAGCCGTTGATCGGCAAAATAATGGATTTGATTTGCCCGCCTTCTTTGACCAAGAACACTTTGGCGTACTTGGCCTTGATACGGATATGGGCAAGGTCTTTTTCTTTGGGGATGGCCACGCTTAATGCAGGGTCTTTTGCCGCTTTACGTTGGTCGTATTCAGCAACGTTGATGCTATCGACATAATCGCCGGTTGCCAAATCAACAATTTTTGGTTCGATTTTCTCAGCAAAGGCGGCATCAATGTTGCTGCCTTCATCGAGCATGTTTGCCACATCCAGGATATTTTTTTTCATATCCTGTTCTTTATTCTCGATTTGCAAAGGTTTTAGGGCAACGGCAGCAAAAGAAACCAAAACGGCACACACCAAGCACAGGGCCACGGCAATGGCTATGGTTTTTTCTAGGCTATCATTGCCTAACGCCAGGATTTTCTCGGCATAAGCCTTGAATTTTTGGTAACTTTGGTATTTCTCTAGGGCGGCACAAAGTTTTGCCATTTGCCCTGATTGTGTTGTTGCATTAGGCATGACGTTTCATCCTTCTTCTGATATTGGCCTGAATGACAAAGTAGTCGATAGTGGGGGCAAACATATTGGAGAACAAGATCGCCAGCATGATGCCTTCAGGGAAAGCCGGGTTGACCACTCTGATAAGTACGGTCATCCCACCCACCAATGCCCCAAACACCCAACGTCCAGTATTGGTCATGGCTGCACTGACCGGATCAGTGGCCATATACACCATACCAAAAGCAAAACCACCAATGGTCAAATGCCAATACCAAGGCAAGGCAAACATCGGGTTGGTGTCACTGCCAATAATGTTAAATAACAGTGAAATCGCCACCATACCTGCCAGTACACCGCCCATAATACGATACGAGGCAATGCGGGTGTATAAAAGGAAGGCTGCACCAATCAAAATGGCAAACGTGGACGTTTCGCCTAAGCAGCCTGGTTCAAAACCAAAGAAGGTTTGCAACCATGTGTAATGGGCGTTATAGACTGCTTCCAGTCCGCCGTTTGCCGCCAGACCTAATGGCGTTGCGGCGGTGTAGCCATCTACAGCAACCCATACCGAGTCGCCAGTGATCGATGCCGGATAAGCAAAATACAGGAAGGCACGGCCGGTCAGGGCAGGGTTCAGGAAGTTTTTGCCGGTACCGCCAAACACTTCTTTACCAATGACAATACCAAATGAAATGCCTAAAGCGACTTGCCAAAGCGGCATATCGGGCGGCATGATCAGGGTATAGAGCATGGACGAAACCAAGAAGCCTTCGTTGACTTCATGGCCACGGACGGTGGCGAACAGCACTTCCCAAATACCACCTACTGCTAGGGTAACGATATAAATGGGCAGAAAGTACAATGCGCCGTGTACGATGCAAGACAACGGGTTCATCGGATTGAAACCGAACAGCATCATGGGGATGTTGCGCCAGCCATCAATTTCGGCTTTACCCATGGCTTCCATCGCCACGTTGGCTTGGTAGCCAGTGTTGTACATGGCCATAAATACGCACAATGCGGTGGCAATCACCACAAATGTCATGGTACGTTTCAGGTCGTTGCCATCACGCACATGCGTAGTGCCCCGCGCCACGTCAGCGGGGGTGTAGATGAAAGTATCGACCATCTCATAAAGACCGTAATACTTCTCAAATTTACCGCCTTTCGTAAAATGCGGCTCTATGCTATCTAAAAATTTTCTAGCCGACATTGACCTTATCCCTCTTTCTCAATTTTATTTAAATTTGCCCTTAACACAGGGCCAAAATCATGTTTGCCTGGATCCACGAAGGTGAATAAAGCCAAATCTTCTTCGTCCAATTCTAAACAACCCAATAACTGGGCCTGGTCGCTATCGCCAATCACTAATGATTTGAGCAAAGGAGTGGCTAAAATATCCATCGGCATGACAGATTCATAGACACCGACTGGCACAATGGCGCGGTTGCTGCCATTCTTAGTGGTGGTAAAAGGGAATTTACGGCCGGCCTTGCGGTTGCGGCTGGACAAGTAGACATCCAACGCAGAATATTTGTCTTTGCCTGGTACAATCCAGCCAAACAGTTCACGGGTGCGGCCTTCTTGCAATATTGACACTTGATTGCTGTAGTAACCTAAGTAGGCAGCCCAGTCACTGGCTTGATGCCCATATAAAACGGAGCCGGAAATGACCCTATTTTCAGTGTCATCAGACAATTCACCGGCGACCAAATCATCCAAATTTGCACCGATGCGGGTACGCAACAACCTGGCGTTTTTGGCGGTGGGGCCTGCCAAGGCAACCACCCGTTCGACATTCAGGCGGCCTGTAGTGAACAAAGCGCCGATGGCAAGGACTGCTTGATAGCCAATGTACCAAACAAACTTTTCGGCATTGACCGGATCAATAAAATGGATGTGCGTGCTCGGTAAACCGGCAGGATGCGGGCCACCAAACTCTGCCACTGTCACCGGCGCGGTGCCTACCGAAATATCAGCCCCTACTGCTTTGCACACGTAGGTTTTGCCTTCGGTCAGTTTGGCCAATAGGGTCAAGCCATTGATAAAATCTTGGCTGCGTTCTTTAATGATGACGGCTGGGTCAGCAGTCAGCGGACTGGTGTCAATAGCGGTTACAAACACTGAGCTGGCTTTGCTGTCCAGCGCCGGTGTCTTGCCATAAGGGCGTGTCCGTAAAGCTGTCCAAAGACCTGATGCCACAAGGTTTTCTTGGATTTGTGCAAATGACAAAGCTGATAAATCAGCTTCGCTGTACTGTGCAAAGGTCACTTCATCCGAACCGTCCAGATCGATGACCACGGATTGCAGCATCCGTTTTTCGCCTCGGTTGATGGACTTTACAACACCTGCACCCGGTGCGGTGAAAATAACGCCAGCATTTTTTTTGTCAGAGAACAGGACTTGGCCTAGTTTGACCCTATCCCCTTCGCTGACCATCATCGTAGGTTTCATGCCTACAAAATCCATACCCAAAACTGCTACTGACCGGACGGCATTGCCGTTGTCAATCGCCTGCTTTGGCTCCCCTGTTATTGGTAAATCCAAACCTTTTTTTATAGTAAATCGCATAGTTGATAAGCCTGCTCTCCAAACAAGTTGCAGCGAAACCCGCCCCCCGACATTAAAATACAATACAAGGGACACAATAAGACGTAAGACGTTTTCATTACAACACAGAATAGTTGATTTCTCAACTTAGAAACTGCATAGCAAATCACGCCCCAATGATTTTATACTCCCAAACCACCTTAAAAAATAAGACTTTTTATGGCAATGCGCTATCAACCCATGCGAAACAATAATGCCGCTTTTACGCAGCGGATTATTTCGTAACTATATTGGCCTGCAAAACTATCAAAAACGGGTTTTAAGGCTTGGTTTGCACCGTCACTCAATTGCAAAATGGCATCTTCCAGGCTTGCGATTTCCGCTGGTGGCAATTCGACCACTTCTGTCAACACCAACAAGCCTTGCTCCAGACCCTCTGCCAAGTGCTTGTAAATGGTCGGCTCTTTTAGGCCCCTCGTTTGGCAAATCTGCCCGATGCTATAGCCTAAGCGGAACAAATTCACCGATTCGGCGGAAGTATCGGAAAAATTACCGGGGCTTTCGTCGTAGCCTTGGATTACCTCTAAAAATTGCTGCCCGTATTGCTCCAATTTACGGGTGCCAATACCGGAAATCCCTTGCAGTGCTTTAAGTGTTTTAGGGCGGGCCTCGAACATGGCCATTAAAGTAGTGTCAGGGAAAATCATATAGGCGGGTACGTCCTGCGCTTCGGCAATGGCTTTGCGTTTTTCCCGCAAGGCCGCCCATAACAACGAATGATCGCCGTTTGAGGTTTTGCGTTGCCCCCCCGCACTACCCCCAGGCTTTTTGCCGCGCTTGTCGGTGGGCGCGTCTTTGCGCAACATCAGCGTTTGTTCACCGCGCAAGATGGGCCGGCAGGCATCAGTCAGCTGTAAGGCCCCATAAGCTTCAAAATTGACTGTCACCAAGCGCTGCGCCACCAGTTGCCGGAACACCGATGACCATTGCTGCTCATCCAGTTGCTTGCCAATGCCATAGGTTGATTGCCTGTCATGGCCAAACTGTTTGATACGCTCCGTCACCTTGCCGCGCAATACTTCCACCAAATAGCCCACACCAAAACGTTGCCCAGTGCGGTAAATGCACGACAAGGCCTGTTGTGCCGCCAAGGTGCCATCCCACATAGCCACCGGCTCAAGGCAGGTGTCACAATTGCCGCAAGGTTGGTTAAGTTGCTCGTCAAAATAGTGTAACAGTGCTTGGCGACGGCAATGCACTTCTTCGCATAACGCCAGCATGGCATCCAGCTTATGGTATTCCAGGCGCTTATGCACATCATCGGCACCGGATTCCGCCAACATTTTCCGCAGCGTGATCACGTCTTGCAGCCCGTAAGCCATCCACGCATTGGCGGGCATGCCGTCGCGTCCGGCCCGCCCCGTTTCTTGATAATAGGCTTCGATGCTTTTGGGCAAGTCCAAGTGGGCGACAAAACGCACATTAGGTTTGTCGATGCCCATGCCAAAAGCAATGGTTGCAACAATGACCTGTCCTTCCCGCATCAAAAACTGATGTTGGTGCTTATAGCGTAAATCATTGCCCATACCAGCATGGTAAGGCAGGGCGTTGATGCCTTTGCTTTGCAGCCACACAGCTGTTTCATCAACTTTTTTGCGCGATAGGCAGTAGACTATGCCGGCATCGCCTTCATGTTCGGCGCGGATAAAATCAATGAGCTGCTGTTTGGCGTTTTGTTTTTGGACAATCTGATAACGGATATTGGGGCGGTCAAAACTGCTGATAAACAACGGCGCGTGTTGCAGGTTTAAGCGCAGGCTGATTTCTTGACGGGTTTTTTGGTCTGCCGTTGCGGTCAGGGCAATGCGCGGTATGTCGGGGTAGCGTTCGTGCAACAGCGACAATTGCAGATAATCGGCACGGAAATCATGCCCCCATTGTGATACGCAATGGGCTTCGTCAATGGCAAATAAGGCAATCTTGATTTTTGCGAACAACTCGAAGGTGCGGGCCGAGGTCAGCCGTTCCGGGGCAATGTAAAGCAAATCCAATTGCTGGTCCAGCAGTTGCTGCTCGACCGCCCGTGCTTGCTGCAAAGACAAGGTGGAATTTAAAAAAGCCGCCTTAACGCCCAATTGCAACAAGGCGTTAACCTGATCTTGCATCAACGCTATCAGCGGCGAAATGACCACGCCAACACCCGGCCTGAGCAAAGCCGGCACTTGATAACACAATGACTTGCCGGCACCTGTTGGCATCAACACCAAAGCATCGCCACCATCATAAACTTGCTGGATAACTTGCGCTTGCTGCCCCCTAAAACTATCATAGCCAAAAACCGATTTGAGGATGGCTAAAGGCTGGCTGTTTTCAGTACTGTTGTCAGCGACCACGTTATTATTTCATCTATCTGTCAAAGCCATTATAATGGTGCGATTATACATGACTGCGGAGCGGCTACTTCTACCTTGGGTGATAAGCTTTATGGTTCAAGCGGACGGGCACACTCCATTGGCAGCTTAACCCAATTTATCATATGAGCCATTGCAACAACCCTTCCCAGCGCTTGCAGCGCCTGCTCGACAGCGGCCAGTCCGCGATCCTGTGCGGCGGCCTTAAGGGCATAGAAAAAGAAAGCCTACGCATTGCCAGCAATGGCAAAATCGCCCAAACCCCGCACCCCGCCCCGTTGGGTGCCGCGTTGACCCACCCCTACATCACCACAGACTATTCCGAAGCGCTGATCGAACTGATCACCCCGCCGTTTGCCGACATTAAAGACACCTTGGCGTATTTGGACGATATCCACCAATTTGTCCATAGCCAGTTGGGTGCCGAGCTGCTACTGGCCACCTCCATGCCTTGTGGCATCGACGGTGATGAAAGCATCCCGATTGCCGAATACGGCAGCTCCAATATCGGGCGGATGAAGCACGTCTATCGGCAAGGCCTGTGGCATCGTTATGGCCGCACCATGCAAGCCATAGCCGGTATCCATTTCAATTATTCAGTGTCAGAGGCCTTTTGGCCTATATTGCTGCAACAAGAAAAAAGCCCGCTTGACCTTAACGTATTCACCGCCCAAGCTTATTTTGGCCTGATTCGCAATTTTCAGCGCATTGGCTGGATCATTTTATATCTGTTCGGCGCATCCCCCGCCATTTGCAAGAACTTCTTCAAAAGCCGTCCATCACTGATGGCGCAATTTGAACAATTCGACCAAGGTACGGTATACCACCCTTACGCCACCTCATTACGCATGAGTGATATTGGTTATAAAAGCAAAAACCAAGCGAACCTGAAGATTGATTACAACTCCATTGAGGGCTATGTAGACACCTTAACGGCAGCCATTAGCACACCCTATCCTGAATATGAACAATTGGGGGTGTTGGTCAACGGCGAATACCAACAGCTCAATGGCAACATTTTACAAATAGAGAACGAATTTTACAGCACCATTCGCCCCAAACAAATTGCCGAATCCTGCGAAAAGCCCACCCTGGCGCTTAAACGCCGTGGTGTCCGCTATGTTGAAATGCGCTCGCTGGACTTGGATGTGTTCAACCCTATTGGCATTGACGAAAACACCGCCCGTTTCTTAGAAGCCTTGTTGCTGACTTGCCTGTTAACGGAAAGTCCCGCCGTGCTGGATACGGATCGGGAGACTTTCAATAGCAACCAACTGGCTGTTGCCAATTCGGGCAGGAAGCCGGGGCTGATGCTGGAGAAAAATGGCCAAAAAATACCTTTGCAAGAATGGGCCAATGAAATTATTGAGTCCATGCAACCGGTTTGCGAGGTACTGGATCAAAATAACCCTGACCGGCCTTATAGCTTGGCATTGCAGGAACAACGGGCGGTCGCCAACAACCCTGAACTGACTGCTTCGGCACAAATACTGCAAATTTTGGCTAAAGAAAAAATACCCTTCGCGGCGTTTGGCATCAACCAATCCCGTCAACATCAAGCCTACTTTGCGGGCCGCCAGCTGGATAGCGCGGTTCACCAACAGATGCTTGACATGGCCCGGCAATCCCATGCCAAACAACAAGAAATTGAAGCAGCTCCCCAGCTTCCGTTCCAAGAATTCTTGAACCGATACTTCTCGCAAATAGGCACTTAAACAGTATGATTTCATTTGACATGCAACAATTACAGGTTGAGCTGGATCAGAAAAAGCCTAGGGCCATCCTAAAAAAAGCATTGCAGCTTTACGGCAATATCGCCATTTCCTTTAGTGGCGCAGAAGATGTCGTGTTGATTGATATGGCTTTGGCCATCCGTAAAGACATCCCCGTATTTTCGCTGGATACCGGACGGCTGCACCCCGAAACCTATCGGTTCATTGAACAAGTCAGGAAACACTACCAAATTGATATCGAACTGCTGTCGCCAAACCCTGATATATTGGATGCTTTTGTCAAGCGAAAAGGCTTGTTCAGTTTTTATGAAGACGGGCACCACGAATGTTGCGGCATCCGCAAAGTGGATGCCTTGGCACGCCGGGTCGCGGGATTGGATGCCTGGATCACCGGGCAGCGGCGCGACCAAAGCGTGGAAACACGCCAAGCCATTCCTGAGGTGCAAATCGACAACACCTTCTCCACAGAAGGCCATACCCTCGTTAAATTCAACCCACTGCTCAATTGGACATCGGCACAAGTCTGGGATTACATCGAAGCCTATCAGGTGCCATACAACGAACTGCACCGCCAAGGCTTCATCAGCATCGGCTGTGAACCCTGTACCCGCGCTATTTTGCCTAACCAGCATGAACGCACAGGGCGGTGGTGGTGGGAATCCGAAACTAAAAAAGAATGTGGGCTACATGCGGGAAATATTGAACAGGATGCTTCGGGGTTTTTGGAAAGTTAGTGGTTATTGATTTTCTTTTAACAGGCTGTTGAAAACTTAAATTTCATGTTGAAATGCACTATATGTGGCACGAAAGCATGTTGTCTTAGTTACTGGCTGTGTTGCTTAACTGATGTTACGCAACACCTTGGCTGTGCGTAGTCGAAGACCAGACTACAGCCCGATGGTTTGCTTGATAATTGTGCTTAGTTGCACCCCCCTTCGGCTACGCTTAGGGAACAGGCGGCCTTATTTGTGGCTTCTGTTGTAGGGACGGGTCGTGCCCGGGCCGCTGCGGGATATTGTGGGCATGTCGCGTCCCTACCAGCAGATAATTCTTTGCGTAACACCAGTTAGTTAAAAAGACCCTGAAACCGTCGTCAAATAAAGGTGCCGCATGATTATAAAAATGACTGTTGGGTTTGTTATGCTGTTTAGCTTGCCAGCCGTGGCCATCCAAAATGTGCCGCAGCTGAAAAGCCTGCAAAATCAGCCGCAATATGTGAACACGCAATACAGTTCAATCCCGTCTTTGATCACCGATGCAAACGCGGGCGCGTTGAACGCCGGCACTCTGTACGTTGTCGGTAACCGACAGATTTTTTACAATGGCAGCACTTTGCTGGCCGAGGACAACGCGCCGCTGGTCAGGCTGGTTGCCTCCCGCGCCGGACTCAATAATATTATCAAACAAGGTGCGGCCAGTTATTATCTCGGGTATACCACTCATATTGCGCATCGCACCATAAACACCATTGGTGTCGCCTACCAAAACTGGAAAGTCAGTGCTTTTCATCCGCCTTACGGGGAAGTTGCGTTCGGGCCAAATAACGCCACAGTGCAGGTTGCCATAGAGTACCCTATTGGCACGCCGGTGCGCACCGGCTTCACCTGCAACGGTGCGTCCACCTGTATCGGTGCGCCCGGCGCCACTATCACCACTGACCTGATGCATCTGGCCAGCAAGATCCAGGATGGCGATGCGTTCAGGCTATGGACTTATTGGTACAATCCGGATGGCATACCCTATACTGATAAAGGTTATTCACCGGTTTCGCTAAGCCCGGCCACTGATTCGGCGATATTGCCCGACTCGGCCAGCTATAATTCGACTGGCAACTTCGGCGGCACGACAGTCGTCTCCGGCAATATGCCCAAGCAAACCTCCAACTACATCATTATGTTGCCCGTCGCGATCATAGGCGTCACCGACACCCCGGGCTCCGCCATTTTCGAGTATGGCGGCTCACGCATCAGGGGCTTGGCGCACAGTCCTGATGCGGCACTTTTTGTGGGCGAGACGGACAGCATCTTCGGCCCCAGTTTTGCCACAGCCAATTTCGGTGTGGACGGCGATACCTTGTGGAATAACACCAATCTTCCTGGCGGCAACACAAACCGGGCGGCGTTGATCAAGTCCTACGGCACTGACCTGATTGTCGAGTTGGGTTCTAATGATTTTGTGGCTGGTCACCCCCTATCGCAAGTGATATCCGCCACGCAGGCCTTTGCACAAGCGTTCGCACCCATACCGGTGCACTGGACAACGGTCATGCCTTACACCAACAGCGCCGCCCCGGGTGGCTGGTTAACGGTTGCCGGCCAGACGACCCTTCCCGCCGTGGAGGCGACGCGGATTGCCTACAACACGTCTTTACGGGGCGGTATACCCGGTCTCTCGTCCATCATTGATTTTGCATTGGACACTGAGGTAAGTTGTGCCACCGGCGTGGTGGCCTTAAACGGCGGATGCTGGCCTGCAGGGCTTGGTGCAACGGTGACTGGCAGCATTTACAACGGCTCAAACCTGTTAACCGTCACGTCAATGTCTTCCGGTCAAATTCATATTGGCGATGTCATTTACGGAACGGGGCTTCCGCCGGCGCAAACGATGGCTGGCGGTGCGCCTGGCGGGGCTTACGTCGTCATTCAGACCGTCAACAATAATGCAAACGGCCTGCCCGGGCATGAGGGCGTCTATCAGCTTTCCAATTACGCCACGGCCTACGGGTCGGGAGTTTATCAAGCGGCCACCAGCACTCCGGATGGCGTTCATGAAATAAACTACCTGAATAAACTGAGGCTTTTAAACCAGCTGGGTCAGAGGGAGTATTTTACGCTTCACTAAACTGTCAAATGCTGGGGTTAACCCCGACGTTTGCCTATATATTTTAAACGGTCAAGTTTTCGGTTTTTCAGAAAACAGCTGGAAATTCCGATCCATTAAAGATTGCATTTTGTCCTTGAAGCGTGTCCCTGGCCCGTTCCCAGAGCGAAGCCAAACGGTATAAGGCTTCACCCAGCCGCCCCATCGCTACATCAAATGCACGATTGACGGATTGACACCCAGCAAATGCAATTGCGCTTCGCTGTTCTGGCTAAACAACAACTGGCTAATGACCGCGCACTTGCTGTTCAGCACATCCAGTTCCGTGCCGCTGCCGTTATAGACTTTTTCATTGATCCGGTCGCCGGTCAAGCTCACGGCGGACAAATTTAGGTCGGTGATTGGGCTATTCTCGGTGAGTGTCCCCAGCAGCACCGCATCCTTGCTGAACTGGCTGGCGGTGACCGCCAAAATGGGTGTGCCGCTGTCTGTCATGGTTATGTCGTTGATTTTGCGGGCATAGCCCTGCAAGGCATCGAGCACCGCTTGGACATCGGCGGCACTGTCGCTGACGGTCAAAGACCGATTTGATAATGTCAGAAATGTAGCCCGTATGCGGCGTAGCGTAATACAGGGCAACCCTGCTACGCAAGCCCGGGATACCGCTAAGCTCCAGCCAGGCTACTTTGTCCCATTCAGGGTGTGTCCTGCAACCCTTACCTGATCAAAGTAATTTTTCCTGCAAAAACTCTAATACGGTTGCCATAGGTATCTCGCTGTTGTCTTTGGCGGTACGGGCTTTGTATTCCAGTGTACCGGCATCCAGGCCGCGGTCGCTGATAATCAGCACATGCGGGATGCCAATCAGCTCCATATCAGAGAACATAAAGCCGGGGCGCACTTTGCGGTCATCCAGCAACACTTCAATGCCGACGGCTTGCAGGTCTTGATACAGGGTTTCCACCGCCGCTTTCAGGCGTTCCGATTTGTGCAGGTTCATCGGGCATAAGGCCACTTGGAACGGGGCCAAGTTATTGGGCCAGATGATGCCTCGGGCATCGTGGTTTTGTTCGATGGCGGCAGCCACCACGCGCGAAATGCCGATACCGTAGCAACCCATCAGCATAATCTGGTTTTTGCCTTCCTCGTTGATGATGCCAGCTTTCATCGCCGCGCTGTATTTGCTGCCCAGTTGGAAAATATGCCCCACTTCAATGCCCCTTGCCAAGGTGATGGCCCCGTGTCCGTCCGGGCTTGGGTCGCCTTCCACCACCATGCGGATATCTTCAATTAAGGCTGGCAAGGGCAGGTCCCGCATCCAATTGACGCCTTGGTAATGTTTGCCGTCGCTGTTGGCGCCACAGACAAAATCAGCCATTAACACAGTGCTACGGTCGGCAATAACGGACATGGTTAAACCAATAGGGCCAATGGAGCCGGGTTTGCAGCCGCAAGCGTCAATAATTTCCGCTTCGCTGGCCAATTGTAACGGCGACAACACGCCCGCCATTTTTTCGGCTTTGATTTTGTTCAGCTCGTGGTCGCCGCGCAACAATAATGCCAACAACGTGCCTTCTTCCTCGCCTTTTACAATCAGCGTTTTCAGGCACTGGCTGGCGGGGATGGCAAAAAACTGGCTGACTTCTTCAATACTGTGTTGGTTGGGCGTTTCCACCAATGCCAGTGCTTGGGCGGGTGCGGGCCGTTCGCCGCTGGGCATGACGGCTTCGGCTTTTTCCACATTGGCGGCATAGTCACTGCTATCAGAAAAGGCAATGGCATCTTCGCCAGAATCCGCCAACACATGGAATTCGTGTGACACCGCCCCGCCAATGGAGCCGGAATCGGCAATCACGGCACGGAATTTAAGGCCAAATTGGTTGAAAATATTGCTATAAGCGCGGTACATCACCTCGTAAGTCTGTTGCAAAGAGGCTTGGTCCAAATGGAAGGAGTAAGCGTCCTTCATAATAAACTCACGCGAGCGCATCACGCCAAAACGCGGGCGGATTTCGTCACGGATTTTGGTTTGTATCTGGTAATAAGTGATCGGCAGTTGCTTGTAACTTTTCAACTCGTTACGCGCCAAGTCGGTGATGATTTCCTCGTGCGTGGGGCCCAGGCAAAAGTCCCGCTCGTGGCGGTCTTTTAGCCGTGCCAGTTCCGGGCCGTATTGTTCCCAGCGTCCGGTCTCCTGCCACAGTTCGGCAGGTTGCAGAGTGGGCATCAGCACTTCCAATGCCCCGGCCCTTGCCATTTCGGCACGGGTGATGTTTTCTACCTTACGCAATACGCGCAGCCCCAACGGCAACCATGTGTACAGTCCGGCGGCAAGCTTGCGGATTAGTCCGGCACGGATCATCAGCTGATGGCTGGCAATTTCGGCATCGGCCGGGGTTTCTTTAACGGTGTTTAAAGGGAATTGGCTAGTACGCATGGGTTTTCTGCTGAAGTTTAAAAATCAGGCATTTTACAGGATTTTAGGGCTTGCCAAACCTTGTTTGCCAAACAATGGTCGGTGCTGCCTGAGTAAGGCCAGATGAATTTTGATGGCATCTTCCACTTACCCCGTTGCACCACTTAATTGCTTAATCTTTGCGTACTTTGTCTGCTGCCCCCCTGCGTCAGACTAGTTGTCGCCTCAAATTTTTAAAGAAAATAAAATTTGAGATTAGAGATGAAAACGTATACAAAGTATTCTGAAGACTTTAAAGAGCAGGCACTGTGTAAAGCTTACAATCGTAGAAATGATCAAT
>Ga0208259_1000055_pt1 | contig 43344 bp, 30 predicted proteins | sample CryBogCBH22May08_FD_184618 | JGI IMG/M metagenome (GOLD analysis project Ga0208259, IMG submission 184618) | Freshwater microbial communities from Crystal Bog, Wisconsin, USA - CBH22May08 (SPAdes) | ecosystem: Environmental > Aquatic > Freshwater > Lake | place: Crystal Bog, Wisconsin, USA... | reverse complement strand
GCATTAAACACATAGTGTTTATTGTTGTTAGATATTCCATAATAAGTTTCAACGTTGAATATATTGCTTATTTGGGAGTAATTATATATTCCCTATGCCGGAATGGAGCAGGTATGAGCGGAAATATTTCAGCTATAGGAGAAAATAGTTCCACCTTTGGGTACTATCTTACAAACTTCACGTCCAAAGTTTCATATATGGGGCGGTATGGAAGAATATTGGGAGATAATATTTTATATATTAACTATAATGGAACAAATATCAGCTTCCAACCCTGGATTAATGGGGGGCAACCATTATATAATTCTTCCTATGGAACTTAAAAATGTTCCCATTTATCTTCCTTACAAAAGAGTACTATTTTCTGACAATGGTATTAAAACCAAAATTTATAATAGGAATACTATTCCAAGCTCCAAATACTTGTCTTTATTTCAATTTTAGCTTTCATCACGAATCCTACTGCAAAATCTGGGTTTAAAGAATTGCAAAATTTATGGATAGTATTATCCAACAACACATAAGTATAGAACGAAGAAAATAAACAACTAATACTACTACCTATGAAAAAGCAATTAAAGTGTCTCTTATTTTGTAAATTGGAATAAACTGTTCACTCACAAGACAAAACGATACAAAAGATAGAAGAAGTGAAATAAAAGATGTAATAAGCAATATCCGCAGGTTAAAAAAAGAAGTTCTTCAGGTAAAAGAGATCCATTTACCACAATAAGAGGCAGAGATATATTTAAAAGTGATACAAATCAACCACCTAACATCAGAGCTAACGAGGTATAGAATACATCTGTTTAGTTTACTCCAAGCAGAGCTTCGGGACATTTAGTCCATAGAGATTAAATTAAGAAGTCGTCCGTCACAACAAAAAGTGGTCGGAAAGCAGCTCAGAGAGATTAATCTGTGAAAATAAGTGCCTATCAAAATATCAAAGAATAAAAGTAATAAAGCAAAATGCTTAATGTTTCAATTGATTATTGAATCGAATAAGTTCTTACGCTTGTACGGGCTATATTTAGTTTCTTTGCCGCAATTATTTCAAATTTTCATAGAGCAAAATATATATGGCAACTGCTACATTCAAAAGCGTACTGATTAAAACTGGCAAGATTACGGGTATTACCCTTGGCTCCATTCTGGCAATTATGTTTTTATTACCCATCCTTTTTCCGGGTTCTGTAGAAAAGAAAATTAAAGAATGGACTAATCAGAGCATTAATGGTGAACTGAATTTTTCGAAGGCCCGACTATCGTTCTTCAGCCACTTTCCTTCTCTTACATTATCGCTTTATAATTTTACTTTGAAAGGTTCCGCACCTTTCGAGAAAGATACTTTAATTGCTACCGATGAACTGGCACTGGGGATTAATCTTCGCTCCTTGTTTTCCGACAAAATAGCGATAGATGAAATATACCTTACCAATGGCGACATAAATGTGAAAGTGGATGCACAGGGGCACCCGAACTATAATGTATATAAATCGGATACTACCAAGGTGGCGAAGGTGAGTACGGATAGCAGCACGGCTTCGCTGAAGATAGAAAGAATTCAATTTGATCATACCGATTTGCGCTACGATGATCAGTCGATTCCTGTACAGGTGGTGGCAAAGAATCTTAATTATCTTGGGAAGGGAGATCTTACGAAATCTATCTTCGATCTTGCCTCTAAAATTAAAATAGATTCTTTTGATCTTACGTATAATCATTCCCATTATATAGGCTCGAAGAAGCTAAAAGCCAACCTGATTACAAAAGTAAATACCAACTCTCTTGCCTTTATTTTTGAAAAGAATGAAATAGAATTGAACAAGCTTCCTATGCAGTTTAATGGTTCGTTTGGATTCCTGAAAGATGGATATGAGATGGACTTTAATGTGAATACTGTTGATGCCAGTCTGTATGAAGTGCTGGGTGCTCTGCCTGCCTCTTATATGCCTTGGTTTGATAAGATGGATGCAAAGGGAAATACAGAGATTAAGTTTGTACTGAAAGGAAAGTATGAAGCAGTAAATAATAAGAAACCAGACTTATCCTTATCGATGAAAATACGCGATGGATATCTTGATTATGAAAAAGCCCCTGATGCTTTACAGCATTTATATCTGGACTTTGATACCCGTATGCCGCAACTGAATACCGACAGTTTGAAAGTGAATATTGATTCTCTTTCTTTTGATATTGATAAGAGTTTCTGGAAGAGTAATTTTCATGTGGCTGGTTTAAATAAGCCTGCAATAAAAGCACATGTAAATGCGGTGCTGGACCTTGCTAAAATGGATCAGGCACTGGGAATAAAGGGATTGGATATGAAGGGTAAGTATACCATGAACCTGGTAGCTGATGGTAATTATTTTACAGCTGTAGTACCGAATGGTTTGCGCAAAACAGATACGGTGATTGCGAGTATACCGGTGTTTAATTTTACCTCCTCGCTAACCGATGGCTATTTTAAGCTATCTCAGCTTCCTAAAGCAATAGATCATCTTGGTTTTAATTTGAATGCAGGCTGTGCAGATGGTAATTATAAACATACCATTATTGATTTGAAAGACCTGGATGTAAAGGTGCTTGACAATTATATAAAGGGCTTTATCAAGTTAAAGGGAGCTACTGCTTTTGGGGTAGATGCTGACCTTAAAGCTTTGTTTAAACTGAAAGATATTAAAGACTTTTATCCACTGGATTCTACTATAAAACTGGATGGAAATATTATTGCGGATATACAATCGAAGGGTGTATTGGATATGGCTAAAAAGATATATCCTGTAGTGAATGCAAACATTAACCTGAAAGATGGTTTAGTAAAAACAAAGTATTATCCTAGTCCGATAGAGCAGATACAGGTGTCGGCAAATATTGTTAGCAAAACCAGCTCACCGAAGGATGTTACTATTTCTGTGTTGCCCATCTCTTTACTGTTTGAAGGACAACCCTTTACGGTAAAAGCAGACATCAAGAACCTGCAGAATATAAAGTATGACATCAGCTCGGCAGGAACCATAGATATAGGCAAAATATATTCTGTGTTTGCACTGAAAGGGTATGATTTGAAAGGGTTGATAAAAGCTGATCTTTCCTTGAAAGGTTTGCAGAGCGATGCCACAGGCGGGCATTATGACAGACTTTTTAATTCCGGCACTTTGTCGGTGAAAGACTTAACGCTGGCATCGGACTTATTCCCTAAACAATTTGAAATAAAGGATGGTAATTTTCATTTTGATCAGGACAAAATGATGTTTGATAAATTTCATGCCAATTATGGTTCTTCCGACTTTCAATTGAATGGATATCTCAATAATGTAATTAATTATGCCTTGAAAGAAAATGTCCCTTTACAAGGTCAGTTTGATTTGAAGAGCAAGCATTTAAGTATAGATGAATTTATGGCATTTGCAACAACAGATACCGGAAAGACTGCTGTAGCAAGTAATGCAAAACCTGCGACTAAAGGGGTTGTAATTATACCGCAGAACCTTGCAGTAAACTTCAATGCATTTATAGATAAAGCAACTTATAATGGGTTGAATATAGATAGTATAAAAGGACAGATGAGCGTAAGTAATGGGGTGTTGAAAATGACAAAAAGTGGATTTAATATAGTAGGGGCTCCGGTACTGATGGATGCAACTTATCAAAGTAAAAGTCCTAATCAGGCTTTGTTTGACTACCATATAAATGCGCAGAATTTTAATATTAAAAAGGCTTACGATCAGATAACGATGCTGCAGCAAATGATGACTTCGGCGAAGAATGTTCAGGGGATAGTTTCTCTGGATTATAACCTGTCGGGAAAACTAGATGAGAACATGATGCCGATAATGCCATCCTTAAAAGGTGGCGGTACTTTATCGCTTGCAGATGTGCGATTGAAGGGCTTCAGGCTGATGAATGAAGTGAGTAAAGCTACTGACAGAGATAGCTTAACCAACCCGAATCTGAAGAAGGTAGATATTAAATCGACCATTAAAAATAATATTATTACTATAGAACGGACAAAGATGAAAATCTTTGGGCTGAGACCAAGATTTGAGGGACAGGTAAGTCTGGATGGAAGATTGAATTTGAAGGGAAGAGTTGGATTGCCACCGTTGGGTATTTTTGGAATACCATTTAGTGTTACAGGAACGCAGACAAAGCCGATAGTAAAGTTGAAGAGGGGTAGTGAGGCTGATAATTTGCAGGAGACAGTGGAGGAATAATACAAGGCAAGAGGTAAGGAGGAGTTACTGCTTTGACAGCGAACTGGGATAGGAATTTACTTGTATTTGTTACTTGTATATTTGCAGACTTTTTTAATAGATTTATATGAAAATATTTAAGTTCGGAGGTGCAAGCGTAAACAGTGTAGACAAGATAAAAAGTATGGCGGATATTGTAGACCTATATGCTGCTGATAATCTAGTAATCATAGTTTCGGCGATGGGTAAAACCACTAATGCACTGGAGAAGGTTGCTGAAAGTTTTTATAACAATAGACTGGAAGAAAGTATTGGCCTTTTCAATACGATTAAACAACAACATATTACAACAGCTAAGTATTTGCTAGTTACAAAATTTACTGTTTGTCTGGAACAGTTAAATCAGTTTTTTACGGAAGTAGAATGGTTACTACATGATAAGCCGGTCAGGCAATATGATTATTATTACGATCAAATAGTGTCTATAGGCGAATTGATGAGTACCTGCATAGTTAGCCATTACTTAAACGAAAGAAAAATTGCTAATGAATGGCTTGATGTAAGAGACCTCTTGCGTACCGATAATAACTTCCGTGATGCTGGCATAGACTGGCAAATAACTACAGAAAAAGTATTGCAGTCGGTGCAAAAAAAGGATCATATTATTTACATAACACAAGGTTTTATAGGTAGTACTGATGAAAATGAAAGTACTACACTGGGAAGAGAGGGCAGCGATTATACTGCAGCCATTTTTGCAAACATTCTGGATGCAGAAAGTCTGACAATCTGGAAAGATGTGGAAGGGGTGATGAATGCAGATCCTAAGACTTATAAAGACGCTCAGCTGATAAGTGAATTAAGTTTTAATGAGGTGATAGAAATGGCTTATTATGGTGCACAGGTAATACATCCTAAAACAATTAAACCGTTGCAGAATAAGGGTATATCGCTAAATGTGAAATGTTTCCTAGATTCATCGTTACCTGGTACGGTGATACAAGCCAAAGCAGTAAAGGAGCTTCCTCCGATAATTGTTTATAAAGAACATCAGGCAATTATCCATCTATTTAGTAAAGACTTTTCTTTTGTGGGAGAAGAACCGATGGCTACTTTATATAAACTATTATCGAACCTGAAGCTGAAACCCAATCTGATACAGATAGGAGCCATCAATGTACAGCTTTGTCTGGATGACAAACCTGATAGACTGGAAGCATTGGCATTTTCTGCTAATGAACTATTTGATGTATCCATTGAAAAGGGATTAACTTTGCTGACGGTACGCCATTATTCTACAGATTTGTTTGAAGAACTAACAAAAGGCAAACAAATAGTATTGCAACAGATGACTAGTGAAACAGTGCAGGCGTTGATAAAATAGGCAATAGGCAAAGAGGAATACAAAGCTAAGGGTCAATTTAGAATTAATAATTATTACAGGGGATTGGACAATGGATTAGTACTGTGTTTAAGCTGTTAACCATTCAATAATTTAATTATAGAACCATTAAGCTAATCAACTACCTCGCAGCAGAGCTAACGAGGTTTTGAATACATCTGTTTAGTTTACTCGAAGCAGAGCTTCGGGGAATTGAACCCATAGAGATTAAACCATTCAACAATAGAATTAATAGTTTAACCCCTATTTCACAATGACGGGCTTAGTTTTGCCTACTACAATTAAATGTTTAGACCAAACGGTATGATATTATATAAAACGGAAGCAGAGGTAGCATTGATGCAACAATCTGCATTATTAGTTAGTAAGACTCTTACAGAAGTAGCGAAGGTTTTAAAAACAGGTATGACTACCTTACAGATAGATAAACTATGTGCTGATTTTTTACAGGATCACCATGCAATACCTTCTTTTAAAAACTATCATGGCTATCCTCATAATATATGTGCGAGCGTAAATGATGTGGTAGTTCATGGTTTTCCTAATGACATTCCTTTGAAAGAAGGTGATATTGTATCGATTGATTTTGGATTGATTCTGAACGACTGGCATGGCGATCATGCTTATACTTTTATTCTTGGAGAAGTAGACGAGTCGGTGTTAAATCTGGTAAGAATAACGAAGGAAAGTCTGTATAAAGGAATAGAGAAAGCTATAGTTGGTAACCGCATTGGCGATATAGGATATGCTATACAGGAACACACTGAAAAGAAAAATGGTTACGGTGTAGTGAGAGAGCTTGTAGGACATGGATTGGGTAAGAGATTGCACGAAGATCCGCAGGTACCTAACTATGGTAAAAGAGGTAATGGGCCTGTTTTAAAAGAGAACCTGGTGATTGCAATTGAGCCTATGATTAACATGGGAACCAAGGATGTATTTACCGATAAAGATGGCTGGACTGTAAAGACAAAAGACGGTATGCCTTCTGTGCACTTTGAGCATGATGTTTGTGTGAAGAAAGGGAAAGCTTTAATACTATCCGACTTCAGTATTATAGAAGCTGCTGAGAAGGCAAATGTGAATTTGAATAGCTCGTATTACCAGGGGGGAAGAGAAAATAAATAAAGATTAACGCAATAGCTAATTAACTGATTATTAATACAAGTGACTGAAGGAATGGAGATAATAATAAAACAATTTGAAAATATCAATTCAAATTATTAATAGCTTCTGCTCCAAACCCTACTTCCTTTTCATTAAATTTCTATATTTCGTGCAAAGTGGTTTTGCTCAAATAGTCATGTAATGGGGCTCCAATAAAGGGAATAAAAAAAATATCAATTGGAATAAGTCTAGCAACAGACCGGATAAGGATTGCAATTGCTGAAGGCCTACGGCCATTGGTATCTACTACTTTTGTAAAGCTAAACCATTTGCCTAGAGTTCTTCCCCAGAAATATTCGAATAGCGCATAATAAACAAATAATACTACGAAGAAAAATACCCAGAAATTGTAGTGCGGAATATGGTAATAGAATACATAAAACTTCCAATAATTCATTAACCCTATTGACAATATTGCAATCAATATTGTATCGACTAAAAAGTTGAGTACTCTTGTTCCTATCCCTGCCTTATAAGTAGTTGTTGTCATAATTAATTATTTATCTCACCAGATACATTTTACCATAACCACTATTAAAGAAGTGATCGGTATTGGTATCATTTCCCAATCCATCGGATGGAGTATATTTTCCTAATTGAGTACCGTGAAGATTTGTTATTACCCTATATAAATAAACTCCATTTGCCACTTTATCACCATACTGATCGGTACCATCCCATTTATATTCTGTAATGTTGTTGCCAATGTGTAAGTACCCCAATTCATTCTTATTAATTTCCTTTATTATTTTACCTGTAATGGTTAGAATCTGAATACGAAGCATGTTTGGTATTTCGCTACCAGTAAGTGTAAAAACAAATGCAGTAGATGTAGTAAACGGATTTGGATAATTGAATACATTACTAATCATTGGTGTATTGCTCACAACAAAATTTAAGGTATAATGTACGGAGCCGCTAAGATTGCTGCTTTTATCCCTACCCTGAACAATCAGTTGATAGGTTCCATCCTGAATTAAAGAAGGGGAAAGTTCAGCTATTGCTTCATTTACTCCACTGGCCAAATTTGCTGGTATAAATTTAAGTGTATCTGAACCATAAGTAAAGTTGTGCAAAGTATTATCCGGGTATAATAACTGTACAGAGATATTTGCTGTATCATCCAATGCCAGGTATTTAGACTCATCTCTCAGTTTTATTCTTATTGTAGGTTTTGCAGAGGCAATATCACCGTTCATGATATGTACACCATCGAATGTAATATCCAACACTGGCTTAATGTTATCATTTTTTACATAAAAACTTTTGTACAAATAATTATTGAAGAGATATTGCTCCATTGGCTTATCTGTAGGATTAACATTAACATATAAAGTATTGCTACCGTTTAAATTTTTAGTTTCGATGGTTGCATTCAGTACAGTTGTATCACCAGCAACCAGCCTTTTTAATTTACCAACCGGTATATTCTGTGTAACATTGTTATTATCAATGACTTGCAATTTTACATTTAGGCTATCGCTATAGTCAACATCACTAATATTTTTAAATCCAATTGCGAAATTAATGGGCTGACCAGGCAACAATGTATCGGTACTATTAAAGGAATATTTAACTCCTGGAGCTAATGCACCTTCAGGAACAAGATCGGCCAATAAACGCCAATATCTTAATTGATAAGGGGTATTAAATACTGTATCTATATTGTTCATAGATAAAGAGAGATAAGGATAAGCAGTAGCACTGATAGTTGAGATATCGATGTCCCCCACAGGATTTGGATAAGAATTCAGTAATGTACTCTTTCCTAAAGTATCAATACCATATACATTAATTGTATCTATATCTCCAGTAAGTTTATCTAAAGATGTGCCAGACCATTTTAATTTTTTCCAGCTTTTAGCCGGACCGAATACAGGTGAATAAACCATTCCATTATTTCCTGAATATGGAACACTAATATTCATAAAAGCCTGATCGAACAATCCATTAGTAAACTTAAACCTTGGGGTAAATGAAGGCGTGTTTTTCTCATAAACAAATATCCATGTCCTTGGGTTTGTACTTACAAAAGAATCCAATGAAGTAAAGCCAGCAGCCTTTAATTTATCGTACAAAGTATTACCGTTACCATAAATAGCTGCATCAGATTTCCATACATCTACATAAGGGTCGGCATTTATAGGCTGATCGAGAATTAGTCTTGCTGTAACAATGACGCCAGTAGGTATCCAATCTAAGAAATTGCTAATTTTTCTTCTGGAAGCTGTATCCATATATCCAAACTCAAAGTTTTTTTCAACGCCATAGGTTGGGTTGGCTGCATCGCAGGAGGCAGCACTTCCCATAAAATAACCGTAGCTACTTTGCAATGGTATAGTAGAAGGTGGGATTAGATTATAATTATAGTAAGGCTTCATTGTTTTAGAGTCAAACAAATTAAAGATTATAGAATGCCCAAGACAAGCATTAGCCGTTACTCTCAAGTTATTTATCTGAATCTCAAAATCGGATGGTTGTGAACCACTTGTTGGAAAAATGGAATGTTTAATTTCCAATAATGCAGTATCATATGTATAGCCCCATCTTCTAGAAATACTATCGAGATTAATAGATTGAAAAGAGGATTGTAAATGCTGGTAAACGTGAGATTGGTTATAGCCTTCTGAAGGACTATTTGCCAGATATACAAAGCTACTGGAGTTCCAGAGATACGTATTACTTCCGGAAGGTACAATTGCTACACGCCAGTAATACACCAAACTATCAACCATACTTAAAGAAGGGGTAAATTCTATAATACCGCCAGTAGGAGAAGTAATAGTCTGACTAATTTTAAAAGGAGAATTGAACAAAGCAGTTGAATCTATTTCAATGGTGTATTGTCGTGAAGAGCTTAATGGATCTGCAGTAGAAGCTACGAACTTTACTGTTGATTTATTTACAATAGCATACTTGTAAGGATATACAGGTGAAATATCATCTTCGAATATTACAAATTGTTTAGTAATTGTATTATTCAACATAGTAAGTTCAGGTATCTTACTATCATTATTAATAGTTATTGTAATACTATTATTTCCTTTATCCCTGGTAGCAACTATTGGAACATTTATAGAAATAGAGTCTTCGTAGTATAAAGGTGATATTTTTTGGTTGAATAAAGTTGTAGTACTTCCATCGGGATATTTTCTGGTAATTAATAAATTCACAGAATCGTATACGGCTTTGCCAATATTAAAAATATTAGCTTTAAGATTGAATGAAGTTCTTGCAACTGAGATGAAAGAAGGATTGATAATTACCTGAGGATCTTCTATAATAAAATCGGGTAAACTATCAGCATATATTTTAATTGCGGGATCGCCATGTAGCAGCATTTCTTCGGCATGTATTCTGGCAAAATAATCTCCGGAGCCCCCATTTAAAGCCTGATTTCCAGCTATCAAATTATTGCCAGCACCTTTATTGTAACCATTGTTAGCCAAAGAAGTATATAAGCCTGTAGTATAGGTATCGAGATAATTTGTTAGACCAAAATGCGTACTCGCTATAAAGCCAATAGACCCTTTTTGCGGTGCTAATACCCAAATCTCTGCTAATGCATTTAGGGCAGTAAATCTACCAGTATCATAGTCATAATAGCTACCTGCATCACATCCATTGATTAAGAACATAGGGTATTTTCCTATATTTGTATAAGTAGAAGGGTCGTCTAAATTATAGCCTAATGTAGTAGCAGCTGAGTGCCCAAAATAGGTAAGTAAACCTACCCCAGTATTCAGTAGATTGGTAAGTTGTTGACTAGCGATAGTGGTCACGCCAGAATTATCTTTTTTAAATATGTTTACATTGCCTCCAAAACTTGGATTCTGTATAATTCTTTGCCAGCCAGCTTCGTAAGTATCTATAGATTGTTGTAATCCCTGATCATTTGCATCGGCTCCATTTATGTGAACCACTTGTTTCATCCATTGTTTTCCACTGAGCGTTTCAGGTGCAGTTGCTATCTGATTTTCGTATTGAATTACTTTGGCCAGGTAGTTATTTACTTCTGTATTACTAATAGCGGAAAGTCGACCAATTGGTACTGCAGGAACAGGATTTGTAAGACTAGCAGCTGCGAGCATAACATCGGAAGGAGGCCAACCAAAAGTAGGCACTATATTTAGCTGATCTGCATAAGGAGAATTTTGGTTTGCTCTGTACTGATCATATGTTACTCCTTTACCTAATAAGAAAACATATTGAGGTTTTATAGAAAACTTATTAGTTGCGTAAAGAATGAAATTCCTTACACCCAAAGGGTTTTTCTTAATTCCAAAAGCAAACTGATCGACCAATTCATCAATATCATAAATTTTAGAGACAAATCCTCCACCTGCTGAAGTATTTCGATAGTTACTATAAGCTGTAGCACTTGTAAGTAAAGCTTTACCTGTAACTATTAAATAACTACCTTGGTTTGTAGAAAGGGAATAGTCAACAAAGTTCTTAGTGTTAAGTTGGTTTACTATACCAATATTATTTATCTCTTCACTTACCAATACTAAATTTCTATTACCTGAAGGGGGCAAAGCAAATTTCAGTATCCCGGAAGTTAAAGAATTTGCTGTGTATCTTTTATTATTAGTAAGGTCGTATAAAACAGGTGGAGTATTTGTCCAGTTTAAGTTTGTAATTTCCAGATAATTCCCATTAGCGCTAGCGGGCAAGGAAAAAGGGAAATTAGATTGTCCGCCAAAGTTAAATTTTCTTTGATATTGCAACTCTACGAAACTGAGAACTGCCCGGTCATAAGTATTACTAGTTGTATTGGAGATTGTTACATTAAATTTCTCTGTTCCATTATTATTAAAAGCAGAAGCACTTATTCCATTTGCTGTATCTATTTCAAAGTTAAAATCATTGACTATTTTGCTGAATACATTGTTGTTATTCAATAGAATGTTAACTGTTCTTGGACCGGCATACAAAGAAGCATTTCCTACTATACCAGTAATTAAGTTAATATTAGCAGTACCTGCAAAATACATATTTGAATTAAGGGTAAAGCTATAGGGGCTGTTCATCAGAATATCGTTTGTAGAAAGCATTTCTCCCTGATCGTATGAGGAAGAATATAAATCCTGTCCAACATTTTGCGAGTACCCTCTATTAACTTTATCAGTAAAATTAAACCTAACAGAATGTGTAAAAGAAGATTCCGCAGGTAAAGCATTATTAGCCACATCATTCAGTGCATCGGAAATTCTAGTATTTTTTATTATAGCAGGATTTACTGTAAGAAAGTAAACTACAGTATCAGTTATTAAACTTACTTTATCTGAAAGCTGATAAGTTGGATCGCGGTATAAGACTTTATCTGGCTTTCCATCATTTTTCTCTCCCCAGAATTCTATATAATCAGAAGGAGAGAATATGCCTGTTGCAGCCGATGTGTAGATTGCAACCTGCTGACCATTGCGCCAAAGTTGAAATTGTTCGGCAGGAATATTGCCTAAGCCTACTGCAGATAAAGCTGGCTGATTAATTCTGAATATGCCAGTAGTAGCAAGCTTAAATTTATAATAAGTCTGACTATAATTAATCCACTCATTGTTATAGCTTTGGGCATTTCCCCCAATAGTTACAATCAGTATTAAGAATAATAATAGTTTGTGTTTGCGCATAATTAATACTTATAAATATTTTCAATAAATTTCGTTTCAATACGAGCTTAAAAAGCTCTACTTCTTCTACTGGTTTTACCTACTTTTTCTACTTTTGGAGTTCTAGTTAATGGGGTCTTTTTACTACTCTTAACAAAATTTATTTTTAAAGAAAAAATATGGCTGTAGAGAGGACTGGATTGATTAGCCAGATTAGAAAAAGCATAATCGATGGATAGATTACCAAAATTAATTCCTGCTCCTATACTTGGCTGAAATATCCATATCTTTTTCTGATTAGTGGTATCTCCATCCCTCAAAGCTTGTTGAAAATTACCTATCCCTGCTCTCAAATAAAATACTTTATTGAAGTTTGCCTCCAAACCTACGTTAGGATCTATGTTAAAATAATTGGTACTAATGATATTATTTCGTTTACCGTCAAAATTAAGAGCCAAATTTGACTCTGCTAACAGAGATACTTTTTGGGACAACTTAAACTCATATCCAGCACCAATAGTTAAGTGTGGAGCTGTAAGTTCTACACTAGTTACCGGAATATCATTATTTGTTAAATATAATTTTTGTTTATCAGGATCACTAAAGTTAAAACTCCATGCATTAAATGTGGTAGTAATATCTTTAAGCACTGCCCCCAAACGCCATCTACCTTTTATTAATTGGGCACCAGCATCAAAGCCAAACCCCCATGCCGAAGCAAATGATCCTACTTTACGGTAGATCACTTTTGCATTGCCCCCAATGTTTAATTGACCATTTTCCCATGTAGATTTTTGAGCATAGCTAAACAAAAAAGCATAATCTGCGGATGAAAATGATGAAATATTATTATAATCAATAGAGCCGTCGGGGTTTACTAGGTAAAGCGTGTTTGGAATGTCGTCTACTGCAAAACGAATAGCTGTAAAACCAAGTGTATGGTTTTTATTATTAGTAGGAATAGCGATTCCAGCAAATTCATATTTACCTATTCCAGCAAAATAATCTGCATGCATTATTGACAAAGAAGGTTCGTTTTGAACATTTGCTAATGCTGCAGGATTCCAATAACCAGCAGTAGCATCCTCAACACTTGCTATTTGAGCTCCCCCCATTGCCAGGCCTCTAGCGCCTGCTCCAATGTTTAAAAATTCGTTTGAGTACTTTCTAAACTGAGCTTGTACAGATGTAAAAGCACATAAAATAATAATAATAGTGATGATATAATAATTTTTTCTACTCATATTGGCTGTAAAATAAACCCATTTAATATAAATGAGAACATTAAAATGCAATTAGCTGCATTAGAAATTACCAAATTAATGGATTTAACCGCTGTTTTACATTAAGTGTTACAGAATTTGAAGAAAAAATTTGGAAACTGTTTGAGTTGATTTTCAGTTATTCATTTGCAAATGATTGCTTCATTAAATTCAATATTGAATAAGATAAATGATAATACCTAGCCTAACATTACCAAGAAAAGATTGATACGAGTTACTTTAGAAAGTAGCAATATTAGAAACTATCCTTTCTTGTTTTCATATTTATCATTCCTTATTTGCTGCATGGATTTACCATCAACCTTACTTTCAAGCCAGGATAAGATATCGAGATACATAAAGGAACGGGTTTGCATAGGATTGCTCTGCAACTTCTCCAGCCTTTCTTTTAAAGACTGGAATGCGGGTATAATCTTAGTTCTGGATAAAGAGAAGGATTTACGGATGAACTTAAATATTTCTTCTTCCACCGTAGTAAGATTCTTCATGTTGGCCATAAAACGATATACGGATTTGATAAGGTGCTCTAAAATATCGTAGTTCCCCAGCTCGAAATGAGCAATCAGATGCAGCAGTCGGGCATAACATTGCAGATCGGCACGGAGATCGGCTTTAAGGTTGATAATCCTGTTGAGGTATTGAATAGAAGTACCATAATCGCCATTGCCAAAATACAGACATGCAATCTTATAATAAAAAACCAGCACCCTGTGACGATCGAGCTGTAGAGCATATTCCTCCAGTTTATCCTCAATAAAAGAAACCAATAAAAGCCCTTCCTGAAAACTCCCTTCCAGAAAATGCTTGTTTAGTTTGGCTATATGTAAATAAACGAAGGTCTGAATCTGCGCATTATTGTTGAGGTTGCCTGTTTCGGAGCTGGCAAATTCCTCAAACTTTTGTAGGTATTCATTAAAGGTACTGTAGTTGGATAAATTGAAATTGGCACTTAGCAGGTTGTGCATTCCCCTTATATACTGACTGGTTTCTACCATCTTCATAGCAGGATTATCTTCGAAAAGCATTACCCATTTCTGTGTATATCGATAATATGAAATCAGATCGTGCATAATAAAACCATACCAGCAATAGGCCTGATACAAATAAAGTTTTTCGTAAAATGAAAGGTCAGCAGGATTAAAATCGGGCAGATTGGTATCGAAGAAAAGCTTTAAGGCATGCACTTCGTTCGAATCTTTTACGTGTCCGTGTTTGATATACCAGCTATATAGTTCCAATGCCAGATTGGAAAGTTTGGTAACTAAAAACAAATGATGGTTTAATTGATTGGACTCCTTACTCAACTGTTCAGCTCTATCATCGATACTTCGGGTAATATGAAGGCTTTCAATTTGTTTTTCAAAGAAATTAGCCTTCAATTGCAATATCAGTTGATTATTATTCCGGGCAGTCTCTTTTACTTTATCCAGTATTTTCAAACTCTGAATGTAGAGTCCCTTGCTATACAGAATTCTTGCGAAATCTAGCTGTTCATGCAGGGAAATATCTATACTACTATTGTGCTGAATAAGGCGAAGGCTAATGAGTATCTGACGGAATAAATAGGCCTTACTATTGGATAGCTGTTGTTTCTTTAAGTCCTTGTTTTTCAATAACAATTGCTGTTCATCGTAATCGTTCATTTTATCTAAAGCATCGAATAACTGAACGATTTTCAGGTTCTCTGAACCTGAATTGCGGGATACATAAAGCTTAAAATTACGTTTCTCGCCCTTACTAAGCGACTTTATCAGTTGAAATAGACTATCTGTATTTTTGTTAGGCATCGTAATAAAATCTGGTTATAATCCTTACTGTTATTGACTTTTAATTATTCGAAATATTTTTACTTACCGTAAAATAACCTTTTATTTGTTTCCACAACAAAGTAAAGTCAAATACTTTTATATCCGCTCTATAATTAATGTTTGGCTATAACTTACGTTGAGTGATTAGATTACAAACATTGCTAAATGAACGCCATGAGTGATAAAAAGATATACATATTTGATACTACCCTCCGTGATGGAGAACAGGTGCCTGGCTGTAAGCTGAATACAAAAGAAAAGCTTGAGTTAGCGGCATTATTAGAAGAACTTGGAGTAGATATTATTGAAGCCGGATTTCCTATTTCCTCCCCTGGAGATTTTGAATCGGTTCATGAAATATCCAAGATGATTAAGCATGCTTCTGTATGTGGACTGACCCGTTCTGTAAACAAAGATATTGAGGTAGCAGCGGCTGCACTGAAGCCTGCAAAGCATCCAAGAATCCATACAGGAATAGGTTCTTCGGATATTCATATTATTAATAAATTTAATACTACCAGAGAGAATATACTGGAAAGAGCAGCCTCTGCAACCAAGTTTGCAAGGAATCTGGTAGGGGATGTAGAATTTTTCTGTGAAGATGCAGGAAGAGCAAACCTTGAGTTTCTGGCACGTCTGGTAGAAACAGTTATTGCAGCTGGTGCTACCGTTGTAAATATTCCTGATACAACAGGCTATTGTCTGCCTTCGCAATACGGAGCTATTATTAGTTATCTGATGAACAACGTACCAAATATTGATAAAGCAATATTATCCTGCCATTGTCATAATGATCTTGGTCTGGCTACAGCCAACTCAATTGAGGGAGTAATAAGAGGTGCAAGACAAATAGAATGTACCATTAATGGTCTTGGAGAAAGAGCAGGAAATACCTCTCTGGAAGAAGTGGCCATGATTCTGAAACAACACCATGCTGATCTGGGATTACATACCAGTATTAAATCGAAAATGCTAAATCCTATCAGTCATAAAGTAAGCGAAATAATGCGCATGCCTGTTCAGCCTAATAAGGCGATAGTAGGAGCTAATGCTTTCTCTCATTCTTCTGGAATACATCAGGATGGGTTTTTGAAGAATGCTATTACTTACGAGATAATCGATCCGCATGATGTGGGTGCTGATACTTCCAAGATAGTTCTTACTGCAAGAAGTGGTCGTAGTGCACTGGCTTTCAGATTGCATAATTTAGGGTTCAAGTTTACCAGAAATGACATTGATGTTTTATATGATCACTTCCTGAAAGTAGCTGATGAAAAGAAAGAAGTAATGGATGATGATCTGATTATGCTGGCTAATGCCTTTGAGAGTGAAGTAACGCCGCAATAAAGTAAAAAGTAAAAAGGCAAAAGTAAAAAAATACAGTGTATGTGGCTAATTTGATGATATGATGATTAGCTAATGAATACTTGTACAAAAACGAATTTTAAAATGGAAACACAAATTGCTGTTATACAACTTACACAACAGAATCTGGTAAAGGTTCTGGATAGTGTAACGGAAGAACAATTTAATAAAATTCCTGTTGGATATAGCAATAATCTTATCTGGAACTTTATGCATGTACTTGCATCCTTTCAGGTGCTTTGTTATAGCAGGGCAGGTATACCATCCCGACTGGATGAAAATTTTGTAAACAGTTATAAGATTGGCACAAAGCCTGAAACGCATATCAGCATGGAGCAATATGCTACCATCAAAGAAAATGCTGAATGGATGCTGGTGAAGTTTAAAGAAGATTATGCAGCTGGAGTATTCAATAGTTTTCAGCCTTATGCTACCAGTATGGGTTTTGCGATCAGTAGTGTAGATATAGCATTGGAATATATTACCATGCATCATGGCTTACACCTTGGATATGCTATGGCTATTAAGAAACTGGTTGTCTAATATTTTATTACAGAAAAGAATCGTTACGAACAATTAATACATATTCATTATAATACAATCATGTCGGAATTAAATAAGCATTCAAGAACACTTACACAGGATGAAACGCAACCTGCAGCACAGGCTATGTACTATGCTATTGGCTTTAAGGAAGAGGATTTTAAAAAAGCACAGGTTGGTGTAGTGAGTATGGGATGGGATGGAAATCCCTGTAACATGCACCTGAATGATTTAGCTACTTCTGTGAAAGAAAGTATTAATAAGGAGTCGGAATTGATGGGGCTGCGTTTCTATACAATTGGAGTTAGTGATGGTATCAGTATGGGGACCGACGGCATGCGTTACAGTCTGGTGAGCAGAGATGTAATTGCCGACAGTATAGAAACAAATGCCGGTGCACAATACTATGATGCATTGGTAACTGTACCGGGTTGTGATAAAAATATGCCCGGTGCAATAATTGCAATGGGCAGACTAAACAGACCTTCTATAATGCTCTATGGAGGTACTATAGCTCCTGGACATTATCAGGGTCAGGATTTAAATATTGTCTCTGCATTTGAAGCCCTTGGTCAGAAGATTGCAGGTAATTTAAGTGAAGCGGATTTTAAAGGAATCGTAAAACATAGTTGTCCGGGTGCAGGTGCCTGTGGTGGTATGTATACTGCCAATACGATGGCCAGTGCAATTGAAGCATTGGGAATGAGTTTGCCTTTTTCTTCTTCCAATCCTGCATTAAGTAAAGAAAAACAAGCAGAGTGTGAAGCAATAGGAAAAGCGATTAAAATATTGCTGGAAAAAGATATTAAACCAAAAGATATCATGACCCGTAAAGCATTTGAAAATGCAATTACAGTGGTGATGGTGTTGGGTGGAAGTACTAATGCTGTTCTGCATTTAATAGCCATGGCTAAAAGTGTGGGCGTACCATTGACACAAGATGATTTTCAGGATATAAGTGATAGAGTTCCAGTACTATCGGATTTTAAACCTTCGGGTAAATACCTGATGGAAGATTTACATAATGTAGGTGGAGTACCTGCAGTGATGAAATATTTATTGAGTAAAGGAATGTTGCATGGTGATTGTCTGACAGTTACCGGAAAGACTGTTGCAGAGAATTTAGCATCTGCACCGGATCTTGATTTTGAAAAGCAACAGATTGTTCATCCATTAGAAAATCCATTAAAAGTTACGGGCCATTTACAGGTTCTGTATGGCAACCTTGCAGAAGGTGGAAGTGTAGCTAAGATCAGTGGAAAAGAAGGTGAAAAATTTGAAGGAACAGCAAGAGTATTTGATGGCGAAAAGGATTTGATTGCAGGCATACAGTCAGGCAAAGTACATGCCGGCGATGTAGTTGTAATAAGATATATTGGTCCACGTGGCGCTCCGGGAATGCCAGAGATGCTGAAACCTACTGGTGCTATAATTGGTGCTGGTCTGGGTAAGAGTGTAGCACTGATAACCGATGGAAGATTTAGTGGTGGTACACATGGTTTTGTAGTAGGACATATTACGCCCGAAGCATTTGATGGTGGATTGATAGGATTAGTAGAAGACAATGATATAATAGAGATTGATGCGGTAAATAATACGCTCAATCTTAAAGTAAGTGAAGAGATTATTAAAGAAAGAAAATCAAAGTGGCAGCAACCCGCTTTGAAAGCAACAAGTGGTGTATTATATAAATATGCCAAACTGGTGAAGACAGCCGCTGAAGGTTGTGTAACCGATGAATAAGAACTACAATAATTACTGTCATTTATTTGACAGCAACAACATATTGGCTGGATAATTAAAATTGAGCAAATGATTACCACAGACGCAACCGAAGAGAAAGCTGCATCAGCAGCAAAGGCTACTATTAATATTAGTGGAAGCGAAGCTGTATTAAAGGCTTTGATAACAGAGGATGTCAAAACTATCTTTGGCTATCCTGGTGGTGCTATCATGCCAATCTATGATGCATTATATGATTACAATGATCGTCTGAAACATATACTTGTACGTCATGAACAAGGTGCTATACATGCTGCGCAAGGATTTGCCCGCAGCAGTGGTGAAGTAGGCATTGTATTTGCCACCAGCGGTCCCGGAGCCACTAATTTAGTTACTGGTCTGGCCGATGCCATGATTGACAGTACTCCATTAGTATGTATTACAGGTCAGGTATTTGCGCATCTGTTAGGTTCTGATGCATTTCAGGAAACGGATATTATCAATATCACAACGCCTGTTACCAAATGGAATTATCAGATAACCGATCCTTCAGAAATCCCATCTGTTTTAGCTAAAGCATTTTATATAGCAAAGACTGGTAGACCTGGTCCAGTGTTAATAGATATTACCAAGAATGCACAGCTTCAAAAGTTTGATTACGAAGGATATACAAAGTGCGATCATATAAGAAGCTATCGTCCAAAACCAATCATCAGAAAGGAACCTATTATAGAAGCTGCTGCTCTGATAAATGCAGCTAAGAAACCTTTTGTAATCTTTGGTCAGGGAGTAATACTGGGTAGTGCAGAAAATGAATTTAAAGCCTTTATAGAAAGGGGTGGATTTCCTGCTGCATGGACTATCCTTGGCATGAGTGCTATTCCTACGGATCATCCTCAGGCGGTGGGTATGCTAGGTATGCATGGTAACTATGCCCCCAATGTATTTACCAATGAGTGCGATGTACTAATTGCTATTGGAATGCGTTTCGATGACCGAGTAACTGGTAGATTAGATAAGTATGCCAAGCAAGCAAAAATTATACATCTGGACATTGATCCTTCAGAGATAGACAAGAATGTAAAGACTGAAATTTCTATATGGGGAGATTGTAAAGAAACCTTGCCTTTACTTACTAAATTAATAGAAGAAAAACAACATACAGAATGGCTTAATGAATTTAGAAAGCTCGAAGCCAAAGAAGTAGAAGTGGTGATTAATGATGAACTAAATCCAACTACTGAAAAGTTAAGCATGGGTGAAGTAATCAAGACCATTAATGAGATAACAAAAGGCGATGCAATACTGGTAACAGATGTAGGACAACATCAGATGATTACCTGTCGGTATGCTAAATATTCTAAAAGCAGGAGTAATATTACCAGTGGTGGTTTAGGTACTATGGGCTTTGCTTTACCAGCAGCTATTGGTGCAAAATTTGGCGCACCCGATAGAACAGTTATTGCCATTATAGGTGATGGGGGTATACAGATGACGATACAGGAATTGGGTACTATAATGCAGAGTAAGATTAATGTTAAGATTGTTATTCTGAATAATGAGTTCCTTGGTATGGTAAGACAATGGCAACAGTTATTTCATGAAAAGAGATACTCCTTTGTAGATATTACCAGTCCTGATTATGTGCAGGTAGCAAAGGGCTATTATATAGCAGGGAATAAGATTTCGAAAAGAGAAGAATTGATTGAAGCAATCACTACTATGTTGAATCATGATGGTTCTTATCTTCTGGAGATTATGGTAGGAAAAGAAAACAATGTTTTTCCAATGGTACCTCAAGGATGTAGTGTTAGTGAAATTAGATTAAAGTAAGTTCCAAAGTAAAAAGTAAAAAACAAAAAGTAAAAATTGAAACAACAAGAGGATTTAGATATAGTAGAAGAAAGTGCAGTTGTTTATAACATAAAACACAGAGCGTATTATTTAGGTAGAGACATAGTGCTGTTTATTGGAAAGCAACAGTTTGATAGAATTTATTTCTCCCTTTTTGATCAGCTAATAAGATGTTCTACCTCTATTAGTGCTAATCTAATAGAAGGTTTGGCCGGAGCATCAAAGAAGGATTTTATTAATTTTAATATAATCGCTTTAAAATCGGCAAATGAAACAAAATATTGGTTGAGGTTAATAAAAGATACCGTAAAAATTGAAGAACAGTTAGATAAGTTTATTAATGAGGCAGATGAAGTATCAAAAATCATAGCTAAAATTATCATCAATAGTAAACAGTGATTTTATAAAAACAAAGAATGAATTGAGCATATTTTAATAACCGTAAAATGTAATTTGGTAATATAAAGATTGAGGGACTCTCTTTTTTACTTTTTACTTTTTACTTTTTACTTTAACATGAAGCAGGAATATACAATTACAGTTTATACAGAAAATCAGGTAGGGTTATTAAACCGTATTGCCATTATATTTTCCAGAAGGAAGATCAATGTAGAGAGCCTAAATACTTCTCCTACTGAAGTAGATAGTGTTCATAGATTTACCATTGTGATTGATGAAACTGAAGAGGTTGTAAAGAAGCTATGCCGACAAATTGAAAAGCAGGTAGATGTATTGAAAGTATACTATAATACCAATGAAGAAATTATCTGGCAGGAGCTTGCTTTATATAAAGTTCCTACCGATGTAATAGCAGAGGAAGTAAAGGTAGAAAGACTACTTAGAGAACATGGTGCAAGTGCCGTAGTTATTAGAAAGGATTACACGGTGTTTCAGGTATCAGGACATAGAGAGGAGACCGAGAATCTGATAAAAGTTCTGGAACCTTATGGGCTGATAGAGTTTGTAAGAAGTGCCAGAGTGGCTATTATAAAAGACAGTAATGGCTTTCATGAAAAACTCAAGGAATTTGAACATCAGCAACCAAGAGATGAGGTAATTGAAAACGAATATTTAAATAAAGGTCAAACCATTTTTACAATGTAATCTGTAGGCGGATATTACAGATGAACAATTTTATACTTAATCAATTTATTATTAAATTAAACAAGCAATGGCACAATTAAATTTTGGCGGAACATTAGAAAACGTAGTAACCAGAGAGGAGTTCCCTCTTAGTAAAGCACAAGAAGTTTTAAAGAATGAAACAGTAGCTGTTATTGGCTATGGCGTTCAGGGTCCTGGACAAGCATTGAATCAGAAAGACAACGGAATCAATGTTATTGTTGGACAAAGAAAAAATTCTAAAACATGGGATAAAGCAATCGCTGACGGTTTTGTTCCGGGCGAAACTTTATTCGAAATTGAAGAAGCTTTAGAGAAAGGAACTATCATCTGTTACTTGCTAAGTGATGCTGCTCAGATAGCATTGTGGCCAACAGTTCAAAAACATTTAACGCCAGGTAAAGCATTGTATTTCTCTCATGGTTTTGGTATTACATTCAATGAGCAAACAGGTATTATACCTCCTGCCGATGTGGATGTATTCTTAGTAGCTCCTAAAGGTTCTGGTACTTCTTTAAGAAGAATGTTCCTACAGGGCAGAGGTCTTAATAGTAGTTATGCAATTTATCAGGATGCAACAGGTAAAGCTTTTGAAAGAGTAATTGCTTTAGGTATTGCTGTAGGTAGTGGTTATTTATTTGAAACTAATTTCAAGAAAGAAGTATACAGCGATTTAACGGGCGAAAGAGGTACTTTGATGGGTGCCATTCAAGGAATTTTTGCAGCACAATACGAAGTGCTTCGTAGTAAAGGACATTCACCTTCTGAGGCTTTCAATGAAACAGTAGAAGAACTTACTCAAAGTCTTATGCCATTGGTTGCTGAAAACGGAATGGACTGGATGTATGCTAATTGTAGCACTACTGCACAAAGAGGTGCGTTGGATTGGTGGAAGAAATTTAAAGTGGCTACACAACCTGTTTTCGAAGAATTGTATGAGAGTGTTGCAACAGGTAAAGAGTCTCAACGTTCTATTGATTTGAACAGTCAACCAGATTACAGAGAGAAACTGGAAGTGGAATTAAAAGAACTTCATGACAGCGAAATGTGGCAGGCTGGTAAAACAGTTCGTTCGCTTCGTCCTGAAAATCAAAAATAATTTTATTACATTTGAGATGTTGAAGGCACAAAAGTCTTCAACATCTTTTTGTAAAATGAGTACACTAACAAATAACATATTACCAGTCCTCGATATTGAAGGAGCTGCTCAACGTTTAAAAAATGTTGTTTCAAAAACACCTTTGCAGTATAGTCGTAATCTTTCAAGACAATACAATTGTTCGATCTATTTAAAGAGAGAAGATTTGCAGGTAGTTCGCTCTTATAAAATACGGGGAGCTTATAATATGATTAGTTCTCTGCCTCCCGAGGTTACAGCAAAAGGGGTAGTTTGTGCCAGTGCAGGAAATCATGCACAGGGGTTTGCCCATAGCTGTAAATTGCTGGGGATAAAGGGCGTGATTTTTATGCCTATTATCACACCAAAACAAAAGGTTACACAAACCAGAATGTTTGGTGAAGATAAAGTAGAGATTGTATTGGTTGGAGATACTTTCGATGACTGTGCAATAGCTGCTAAGAAGTATACCGAAGAACATGGAATGGTATTTATTCCTCCATTTGATGATTATAAAATTATTGAAGGTCAGGGAACAGTTGGCCTGGAAATATTGTCAGAAGATATTCCACCAATCGATTATATGTTTATCCCTGTAGGAGGAGGTGGTTTATCGGCAGGTATTGGTTTGTATTTTAATATACATTCTCCTGCTACCAAAATTATTGGAGTAGAGCCTTTAGGTGCTCCAGCCATGTATGAATCGCTGATAGTTGGTCATCCGATTCTACTGGCAAAGATTGATCGATTTGTAGATGGTGCAGCCGTGAAGAGAGTAGGGAATTTAACCTTCCCTATTTGTGAAGAAGTATTGGAAAAGGTTGCATTAGTACCGGAAGGTAAAGTATGTTCTACGATTCTTAAATTGTATAATGAAGATGCTATTGTAGTAGAACCTGCGGGTGCATTATCCATTGCAGTTTTGGATCAGTTTAAAGAAGAAATAAAAGGCAAGACAGTTGTATGTGTTGTTAGCGGTAGCAACAACGATATTGATAGAATGCCGGAGATAAAAGAAAAGTCTCTTCAGTATGAAGGATTGAAACATTATTTCCTCATCACATTTGCGCAAAGACCAGGTGCTTTGAAAGAGTTTACTAATAAGGTACTGGGCAAAGATGATGATATAACAAGATTTGAATATGTTCAGAAAACCAATAAGGAAAATGCTCCTGCATTGGTCGGTATTGAACTACACAAAAAAGAAGACTACAATAAGTTGATTGAAAGAATGGATAGTTATTCAATCGACTACTTTGAAGTAAATAAAGATGAAAATTTATTTGGTTATCTGGTGTAGTAAAAGGATGTATAAAGCTTTGGTTATTTAGATTATAACTTAAGACTTACAACTTATTACTTTCGGTAGATAACTGAATTTAAAATAAAAGAGATCTGTTTTTATGAGCAGAAAACTGGTCTCAATGGTATAGTCAATTATAACACAACAAACCAAAGATTATGGCAAGCAACAGTGGTTTATATCATCCTTCGTTTGAACACGATTCCTGCGGCATTGGCTTTGTAGCCAGTATTAAAGGAAGAAAGTCCAATCAAAACGTATCCGATGCGTTAACGATTCTCGAGAACATGGAGCATCGTGGTGCCTGTGGTTGTGAAAACAATACCGGCGATGGTGCGGGTATCATGATTCAGATTCCTCATGAATTTTTCTTTGATGAATGTATCCGTTTAGGCATTCACTTACCAGCATTTACCAAGTATGGTGTGGGTATGTTATTCTTTCCAAAAGACATTCGTTTGAAAGAAGAGTGCAGAGAAATTTTCAACAGGTCTGCAGAGAAGTTAGGCTTAGAAATATTGGCTTACAGAAAGGTGCCTGTTAACCCTGCTGATATTGGTCCTACAGCTTTATCCGTAGAGCCCGAAATTGAACAGGTATTTGTAGCATGTCCCGATCATATTAATGATCCGGAAGCTTTCGAAAGAAAACTTTTCGTGCTAAGAAATTATGCTTCTCATACCATTAATAATTCTATTAAAAAAGATGCTATAGGTTTTTATATAGCTTCTTTATCTTATAAGACAGTTGTCTATAAAGGTCAACTTACAAGTTTGCAGGTAAGGCCTTATTTTCCTGATCTTTCCAATAAAAGACTGGTGAGTGCTTTTGGTTTGGTGCACTCTCGTTTTGCTACCAATACCTTCCCTTCCTGGAAGCTGGCACAGCCTTTCCGCTACATTGCACACAACGGAGAAATAAATACTTTACAGGGCAATCTTAACTGGCTGAAAGCAAGTGAGAAAAACTTCTTCTCTCCTTACTTTACTAAAGAAGAGATGGAGATGTTGATTCCTATTGTTACTAGTGGTCAATCCGATTCTGCCTGCCTCGATAATATGATCGAACTGCTTACCCTTTGTGGCAGAAGTTTACCGCATGTTTTGATGATGCTGATACCCGAAGCATGGGATGGTAACGATCATATGGATCCTATCAAAAAAGCATTCTATCAGTTCCATGCTGTATTAATGGAACCATGGGATGGGCCGGCTTCCATCTCTTTCACTGATGGCAAAATTATTGGTGCTACCCTTGATAGAAATGGTCTTCGTCCTTCCCGTTATTGTGTTACCAAAGATGATCGTGTAATCATGGCTTCCGAGACTGGAGCACTTCCTATTGATCAGTCGATGATTATAGAGAAAGGAAGACTACAACCGGGTAAAATGTTTGTGGTAGATATGGAGCAGGGTATCATTATCAGCGATGATGATCTGAAGGAAAAGATCTGCACTCAAAAGCCTTATGCTGAATGGTTGAATAAGTATAAAATCAGACTCGAAGAATTACCTGCACCAAGGGTAAGCTTTACGCATCTGGAACACGATCAGATATTTAAATATCATAAAGCATTTGGTTATTCTACCGAAGATCTGGATAATATTATTACCCCAATGGCCATGGATGGCAAAGAGCCTATTGGTTCTATGGGTACCGATACTCCTTTGGCAGTATTAAGTAATCAACCCCAGCACCTCAGTGCTTATTTCAAGCAGTTATTTGCACAGGTTACCAATCCGCCTATCGATCCTATAAGAGAAAGACTGGTGATGAGCCTTGCAACATTTGCAGGAGGCAATGGTAATTTACTGCAGGAGAATCCGTTGGATTGTCACTGTGTAGAATTGAAACAACCTATTCTGAATAATGAAGAACTGGAGAAAATCAGAAGTATTGATACGGGTATTTTTCAGGCAAAAACTTTACAGATATATTTCCGTGCCGATGGCAAACCTGACTCTTTACAAAAAGCGTTGGATCGTATTTGTCGATATTCAGTAGATGCTGTAGAAGATGGTTTCGAAGTAATTATTCTGAGCGATAGAGCTATTGATAGCGATCATGCTGCTATACCTTCTTTACTGGCTACATCTGCAGTTCATCACCACCTTATCCGTAAGGGATACAGAGGTCAGGTGGGTATTATTGTAGAGGCTGGCGATGTATGGGAAGTGCATCACTTTGCTTGCCTCATTGGCTTTGGTGCTACGGCTATCAACCCATATCTGGCATTGTCTTCTATCAGAGATTTAAGAATTGTAAATAACCTCGATAAACAAATTGATCCTGAAATTCTGCGCAAGAATTATATCAAGGCTGTCTGCGATGGTTTATTAAAAGTGTTCTCTAAGATGGGTATCTCTACCCTTCAGTCTTATCAGGGTGCACAGATATTTGAGATACTTGGTTTAAATAAAAAAGTAGTAGATAAATACTTCACCGGTGCTACTTCCAGAATTGAAGGAATGGGCTTAGATGAGATTGCTAAAGAAGCACTTGCAAAGCATCATATTGCTTTTAGTAAAACGGCTATTCCGGTGGAGCGTTTACCTGCAGGTGGCTTGTATCAGTGGAAGAGAAAAGGGGAAGAACATCTGTTTAATCCACAGACTATTCATTTGTTACAGCATGCTACTAAAATGAATGATTATGCTACCTTCAAAAAGTATTCTAAAACAGTAAACGATCAGAGCGAAAAAGCTTGTACGCTTCGTAGCTTATTAGATTTTAAAAAGGATAGGGAATCTATTTCTATTGAGGAAGTAGAGCCTGCTGAAAGTATCTTCAAACGCTTTGCTACCGGAGCTATGAGCTTTGGTTCTATCTCTCACGAAGCACATAGTACACTGGCTATTGCCATGAATAGAATAGGGGCAAAGAGTAATACCGGAGAAGGTGGAGAAGATGAATTACGTTTCGAAAAAATGGCCAATGGCGATAGTATGCGTAGTGCTATCAAACAGGTGGCTTCTGCACGTTTTGGTGTAACCAGTTTATACCTTACCGAAGCAGATGAAATTCAAATAAAAATGGCACAGGGTGCTAAGCCAGGAGAAGGTGGTCAGTTGCCGGGCGATAAGGTGGATGAATGGATTGGTAAGGTTCGTCATTCTACACCAGGTGTTGGATTAATTTCTCCACCACCACACCACGATATTTATTCTATCGAAGATTTAGCACAGCTGATCTATGATTTAAAAAATGCCAATAGAAAAGCAAGAATCAGTGTGAAGCTGGTATCTAAAGCTGGTGTTGGTACTATTGCAGCTGGTGTTACAAAAGCTAAGGCTGATGTAGTGTTGATTGCTGGCTTCGATGGTGGTACAGGTGCTTCTCCTTTGAGTTCTATAAAACATGCTGGTCTGCCATGGGAATTGGGTCTTGCCGAAACTCATCAGACACTGGTAATGAATAAACTTCGTAGCCGTGTAGTAGTGCAGGCCGATGGACAAATGAAAACAGGTAGAGATATTGCTATTGCTACTTTACTCGGTGCCGAAGAATGGGGCGTGGCTACTGCTGCTCTTGTAGTGGAAGGCTGTATCATGATGCGTAAATGCCACATGAATACCTGTCCTGTTGGGGTGGCTACACAGGATCCTGAATTAAGAAAAAGATTCACTGGTGATCCAGAGCATGTAGTTAATTTCTTCCGCTTTATTGTGCAGGAATTAAGAGAAATTATGGCCGAACTGGGCTTCCGTACTATCAATGAAATGGTGGGACAATCACAGGCTTTACAAGTGAGGGAAAATATTACGCATTGGAAATATAGCAAACTTGATCTGTCGCCTATATTATATAAGGAACGGACTTCTGCGCATACCGGTTTATACAAACAGGAAGAGCAAGATCATGGTTTGGCAGATGTGCTGGACTGGAAACTGCTCGAAGCTGCTAAACCTGCACTGGAGTCGCAACAAAAAGTAACAGCTTCTTTTGATATTAAGAATACCGACCGGACTGTTGGCACTATTTTATCGAACGAATTAACCAAGATATATCGTAGTAAAGGATTACCTGAAGATACAATCCAGTACAAGTTTAAAGGTACTGCGGGACAAAGCTTTGGCGCATTTATCAATAAGGGTATTACCCTCGAAATAGAAGGCGATGCCAACGATTATTTTGGTAAAGGATTAAGCGGTGGTAAGTTGATTATTTACCCAGCCAAGGAAGCAACATTTGTGGCAGAAAAGAATAGTGTAATTGGCAATGTGGCCTTCTATGGTGCTACCAGTGGTGAGGCTTATATAAGAGGTAAAGCTGGCGAACGTTTTGCAGTTCGTAATAGCGGAGCATCTGCTGTAGTAGAAGGTGTGGGCGATCATGGTTGCGAATACATGACCGGAGGTAAAGTAGTGATACTTGGTGGTACAGGCAGAAACTTTGCAGCAGGTATGAGTGGCGGTATTGCTTACTTATACGATGTAAACGAAAGAATATCTACTAAGTGCAATATGGAGATGATAGACCTTGATGATGTAACAGAAGAAGATGCTATTGAATTGAAAGCAATGATTCAGAAGCATTACGATTATACCAATAGTACGGTAGCGAAATTTATCCTCGACGACTTTGATAATCAGGTACAGCATTTTGTAAAAGTGTTCCCTAAAGATTATAAGAAAGTACTGTTGAAGAAAAAGATAAACGCATAATCAATTAGCTAATTAGCTGATATGCTAATTAGCTAATCCGTTAATTATAAAAAAGCAAAGCAAATGGGCAAACCAACCGGATTTAAAGAATATACCAGAGAACTTCCTTCCAAAGCACCTGTGGAAGAGAGATTAAAAGGCTATCATGAATTTGTAAACACCTATAGCGATGAGCAGCTAAACAAACAGTCTGCACGATGCATGAATTGTGGCGTACCTTTCTGCCATAGTGGCTGTCCTTTAGGCAATGTTATTCCCGAGTTCAACGATGCTGTTTACAACAAGGACTGGAGCGAAGCATACCATATATTATCTTCTACCAACAACTTCCCCGAGTTCACCGGACGCATATGTCCTGCACCTTGCGAGAGTGCTTGTGTACTGGGTATCAATCAGCCGCCGGTAGCTATCGAAGAGATAGAAAAACATATCATCGAAATCGCTTTTAGTAAAGGCATTATCAAGCCAAGAATTCCGAATGTAAGAACGGGCAAAAAAGTAGCGATCATTGGTTCGGGTCCTGCAGGATTAGCGGCCGCTGCGCAGTTGAATTTCGTTGGACATAGCGTTACTGTTTTCGAACGCGATGATGCTCCGGGTGGTTTATTGCGTTATGGTATTCCCGATTTTAAATTAGAGAAAAATGTTATCGACCGTCGTATAAAACTAATGGAAGAAGAAGGCATTGTTTTCAAGTGCCATGCCAATGTGGGTGTGAATGTAAGCATCAACGATTTACTGCGCGAGTACAATGCTATTGTGCTGGCAGGTGGCTCCACCGCTCCAAGAGATTTGCCTGTTCCAGGAAGAGAATTGAAGGGTGTATATTATGCCATGCAGTTCCTTAAACAACAGAATAAAAGAGTAGCAAATCAGGATCCGCTGGCACATGCAGCTATCGAGAGTAATATATTTTCTGAAGAACTTTTAGCCACTGGAAAAGATGTGATTGTAATAGGTGGTGGTGATACTGGCAGCGACTGTGTAGGTACCAGTAACCGTCAGGGTGCAAGGTCTGTTACGCAGTTCGAATTATTGCCAAAGCCATCAGCTGAAAGAACGCCGTTTATGCCTTGGCCTACTTACCCAATGGTATTAAAAACAACTACCTCTCACGAGGAAGGTGCTACTCGTTACTGGGCTATTGCCACCAAGGAATTTATTGGCGATGAAAAGGGGCAGCTAAAGGCACTGAAAGTAGTAGAGCTGGGGTGGACAATCTCAGCCGAAGGAAAGGCTACACACTTTACCGAAAAGCCAGGAAGCGAAAGAGAAATTCCTTGCCAGTTAGCCCTGCTTGCAATGGGCTTCCTGCATCCGCAGAAAGAAGGATTATTGCAGGAGCTTGGAATTGATCTTGATGAAAGAGGCAATGTAAAAGCAACTGATAAAGAATATAAAACCAACATTACCAAAATCTTTACGGCAGGCGATATGCGCCGCGGACAAAGTCTGGTAGTTTGGGCTATCAGTGAAGGGCGCGAATGTGCCCGTAAGGTAGATGAGTTTCTTAGCAACGGCCATTCCGTATTAGAAACCAAAGATGCCTCTTTGATAAGTGGAATGATAGTGTAAACTTATTAAATTTGAAATTAATTCAGTTGAAATAAATATTTACATAGTTGGTTACTGAGAAATAATATTTGTTCCTGATTCACCTGAAATTAATTGTTGTAAACATTCTGCTTTCCCAATTACAACATTTCTTACACCTTGTTGCAGTGCTATAAATGCGTTGTCTAATTTTGGTATCATACCGTCAAAAATTATATTATTATCTTTCAATTCCTTATAATAAGTAGGGTTGATGGTTTTAATAACACTTTTAGCATCCTCAGGATTCAGCAGTACACCACTTTTCTCGAAAGAGTAAATAAGATGTACTTCATAATCTTTTGTCATAGCCTTTGCAATTTCCTGAGCTATAGTATCGGCATTTGTATTTAAAAGTTGTCCTTTATTATCATGCGATATTGGCGCTATAACTAATGATAGTCCCTTAGATAATAAAGACTTAATAAACAAACAATTTACTACATCAATGTCGCCAACAAAACCATAATCTATATTTGAATTTTTTCGTTTGTGTGCTTGGATTAAGTTCCCATCTGTACCACTTAAACCTAGGGCATTACAATTTTTAGATTGTAATTGTGCAACAATATTTTTATTGACATAACCAGCATACACCATAGTAACAATTTTCAACGTTTCGGTATCTGTTATTCTTCTGCCATCTATCAATTGTTGGTTAACACTTAGTTGTTTAGCAAGTAAGGTTGCTAATTTTCCTCCTCCATGGATTAATATTTTATTTTCTTTAATTCCAGAAAAGGATTGCAAAAAAGAATCTAGTTTGGTTTCATCCTCAATTACGTTACCCCCTACTTTAATAACATAAAGCATTTCTTTTTTATCATCTATTGGTTTGCCCATTTTAATTGTATCTAAATTTGTGCTGTTCATGATAATAAGAATTTAACTTTATAACCTAATCAAATAAATTTCTGTCTTTTATGTTCCGAATTATTTTTATACTATCGTTTAATGAATAAACTAACTTAATCTAGTTTATTGCCTTTATTAATATTTCGATAAATGAATCGACTTGTTCATTAGTAATAGATAGTGATGGTAATAAACGAATTACATTAGGCTTTGCCTCCCCTGTAAATACTTTATAATCGAATAGTAATTTCATCTTAAGATCTTTCAATTCTTCGGGAACATCAAAACCAATCATTAAACCTTTACCTCTTACATTCTTTATGCCTTCAATTGATTTAAGTCTATTAATTAAATATAATCCCAATTCGTTTGCTGATTCTATCAATTTATCCTGTTCAATAACTTCCAGCACTGCCAAAGCAGCCGCACAAGCCAGATGATTACCTCCGAAGGTGGTACCTAGCATTCCATACTTAGGTTTGATATGTGGCGCAATTAAGATCCCACCAATAGGAAAACCATTACCCATACCCTTTGCCATAGTATATATATCAGCATTTACAGAAGCATAATCATGTGAGAAGAATCTACCAGAACGACCACAACCACACTGAACACCGTCTGCAATATATACTGCATTATACTTATTGCACAAGCTTCTGATTGACTGGAGAAAATCATCACTAGATACATTTATTCCCCCAACGCCTTGTATACCTTCTACTATTACTGCAGCTATAATATTCTCGTTATTAGAAAAACATTCTACTAATGCAGATACATCATTAAAAGGTAAGAATATTATATTGTCAGTTTCGTTTACAGGTGCAATAATTGAAGGATTATCAGTAGCAGCTACAGCAAGAGAGGTGCGCCCATGAAAACCTTTTGAGAAGGCAATTATCTTTTTCTTTCCTGTATGAAACGAAGCTAACTTTAATGCATTTTCATTCGCTTCTGCTCCACTATTACAAAGGAACAACTGATAATCATTCTTACCACTTACTTTGTTTAATTTATCTGCTAATTCTTTTTGAATAGGAATAATAATCGAGTTGGAATAAAATGCAATTTTTTCAAGTTGATCTTTAATTCTCTTTATCCAATGTGGATGAGAATGTCCAATACTTATAACAGCATGTCCTCCATACATATCTAAATATTTCACACCATTTTCATCCCACACATAACTTCCATTTGCTTTAGTAATAGTTATATTATTGAGTGGGTATACATCGAATAGTGGCATGATATTTCCTATTTAAAAATTATTTGCTTTCAATTTCAGTCCAGTGGTTTCTTCTAATCCAAACATTAAATTCATATTCTGAACTGCCTGTCCAGATGCACCTTTTAATAAGTTATCGATAGCTGAATGGACAACTAATGTATTTCCTTGCTTTTCAATATTAATAAGACACTTATTAGTATTTACTACTTGTTTAAGATCAATTACTTTTTCACTATAATGAGTGAATGGATGAAACAGATAGTAATCGTTATATAGTTGGGTTAATTCGGAAAATGACAACTTACATTCAACAGTAGAACTAACATAAATACCTCTTGTGAAATCGCCTCTCCATGGAACAAATTTTAATCCCACTTCTCCATAAGGAACCAAAGGGAACGAGTTTTGTAATTGATGAATCGATTGATGTGTCTCATTGCAGTGTTGATGTTGTAAAGTTTTATATGGAGATATATTATTTGTTCTCCAACTGAAATGAGCAGTAACACTCAAACTTTTTCCTCCTCCTGTACTACCAGTAATTCCTGTAGTATAAATATTGGATAATATTTCTGCTTTTGCTAAAGGCAATAAACCTAGTTGAATAGCCGTAGCGAAGCATCCCGGATTAGCTATATTTTTTGCACTAACAATCGCTGCTTTATTTAATTCTGGTAACCCATATACAAAGGTTCTTTTACCTAATGAAGATGAATTAGATAACCTGAAGTCCTGCGATAAATCAATTATCTTAATAGTATCATTTACTGAATTATCTTTCAAAAATATTCGGGCTTCTCCATGTCCAACACACATAAATAATACCTGTATGTCTTCACTTAATTGATTAGTAAATTTCAATTCTGTATCACCCAACAAATCTGTATGAATTTCTTGTACAAACTTTCCAGCATTACTTGTACTGTGTATAAACTGAATGTTCACTATAGGATGATTAATCAGTAATCTTATTAATTCTCCACCAGTATATCCTGCCCCACCTATTATTCCAACGTTTATTTTATAATTCATTTTATTGCTTGTTTTTACTTTTAAACTTAATCTAAAAACCTTTTTTAATTATAGTTAACTGCTATAATACTTTTTGTAAGGTAGTTTTTTATACTAACTGCGTTTCAAGTCTATACTTTCAAACCAAATTAAAGGATATTCAGTGTTTATTAGGATCATAAAGCATTGCAGTACACAAACAATTTTTCCTATCCTTACTCATTAATATGTCAAAATTAACACAGCTCTGACAAGTATTCCAAAATTCTAAATCGTCAGTCAGTTCAGTATAAGTAACTGGCTCATATCCTAATTCACTATTTATTTTCATAACTGCCAGACCAGTTGTTAAACCAAAGAATTTTGCACCAGGATATTTTTCTTTTGATAAATCAAATATTTTTTGCTTAACTCTTTTTGCTACACCACTTTTTCTATACTCAGGAGATACAATTAAACCACTGTTTGATACATAGTTACCATGACTCCACTCTTCAATATAACAGAACCCTACCCAATTACCATCTTGCGTTAATGCAATTACGGCTTTCCCTTCATGCATCTTTTCTATTATATATTCAGGAGTACGTTTAGCTATACCTGTACCCCTCGCTTTTGCCGATGATTCCATTTCTTCCGTAATTCTTACTGCATATTCAGTATCTGAAATATTTGCTACACGTATAATGAATTGTTGACTATTTTCCACTATTAAAACTTACTTTGATGATGCGTTAACTGTTACTGAACTAAATACAACCTGCGTTATTAATAATAATGAGTCAGGTAAAAAGATTTAGATTCGAGGTCGTCGCATTAAATGGATGAAGGAAGCATGGCAAAATGTACCTTGCATTGCAGCTTCTTTACTTGCAAGAAATGATAATACAATATAGTTATTTTGCCTTTTCAATTTATTTATCTTTTTCTAATAAAAGAATGAAAAGCGAAAATAATGTAAATTATTTATTTAGGTATTTTTTTTATATTACTAACGTTTGTTCACTACGCAAATGCCACAGTAGCAATACTTATTTTCATACCAGGAACCAATAGTAGCGTGGCACTGCAGGATTCTAATGTAGATCCGGTTGTTATTACATCATCTATTAGTAAGATATGCCTAAAGCTCTTTAAATTATATTCATCTATTTCAAACACTCCTTGCATATTTTTAAATCTCGATATTCTGTTTTTCTTAGTTTGTGTTTCCGTATTTACCGATCTTATTAATAGATCGTTGAGGATTGGTCTATTAAATTCCTGCGCTATTCCCTGAGCAATAATAAAGGATTGATTATACCCTCTCTTTTTTTCTTTTATAGCATTTAATGGCACAGGAACAATCGCCTGTACATTATCAAATCGACCACTGTTTATTAGTTGAATTCCTATTTGTCTGCCAAGAAACTTCCCCGATTTTAAATCTCCATGATATTTCAATTGAGCTATTAACAGCTGTATGATAGAGTGCTTATTAAAGTAGAATCCAGCTGCTGCTGCTTCTATTTTTACTCTACCATAAAACCTTTTTTCAACAGGATTATTAGCCACATCAAAGAAGCCCGTATCGGGTAGCAATGTAAAACATCTGGAACATAATACGGAATCTTCCTGCAATAAGTCGGCACTACAATTAGCACAATTATGTGGAAATAGTATATGGAGAAAGCTATGGAAATATCTTCTTAAAATTTCTTTCATGTTGTTGCACCTGCATTAGAACAGATACTTGTATATCTCATATACTTGTGAAAAAGTTACTACTTCTATTTTGTAAGCGTTTTTGTCGAATCCTTTTTTATTATAGGCAGAAACAATAATTTTATCAAAGCCCATTTTCTCTGCTTCTGCTATTCTTTGCTCTATTCGGTTTACTGCCCTTATCTCCCCATTCAATCCTACCTCTCCTGTAAAACAGACATTCTTTGGCAATGGCACATCCTCATAGGAAGATAAGAGTGCACAGATAACGGCTAAATCAATAGAGGGGTCTTCTACTTTCAATCCACCTGCAATATTTACAAATACATCTTTCACACCAAAATGAAAGCCTCCACGTTTCTCCAATACTGCAAGTAACAATTGTAATCTTCTTAAATCAAAGCCTGTTACTGTACGCTGAGGAGTGCCGTAAACGCTCTGTGTAACCAATGCCTGAACTTCTATCAGCATGGGCCTCAGGCCTTCTACTGTGGCCGCTATGGCAGTGCCACTCAGGTTATCTTCTCTTTGCGAAATAAGAATTTCAGATGGATTCGTTACCTGCTTCATTCCGCTACCTGTCATTTCATATATGCCCAGTTCAGAAGTACTGCCAAAACGATTCTTAATGGTGCGGAGTATTCTGTATGCATAATGCCTGTCACCTTCAAATTGCAACACCACATCTACCATATGCTCCAGAATCTTAGGTCCGGCAATGGTTCCATCCTTTGTTATATGTCCTATCAGAAAAACAGGGGTACTAGTTTCTTTAGCAAAACGTTGAAATTCTGCTGCCGATTCTCTTATCTGCGATACACTACCTGCAGAAGAATCTATTAAGTTCGATTGAATAGTTTGTATAGAATCTACTATAACAATCTGTGGTTTTAATTTCTTTATTTCCTGAAAAATATTTTGTGTAGTAGTCTCGGTAAGTAAGTAAAAATTATCATTCTCTATCTGCAATCTTTCTGCACGCATTTTTACTTGTTGTTCGCTTTCTTCACCACTGATATAAAGTACAACATAGTTCTTTAATAACAATCCAATCTGTAAGAACAAAGTACTCTTACCTATGCCTGGTTCACCAGCTGCAAGTATGATACTTCCTGCAACTATGCCTCCTCCTAAAACCCTGTTCAGCTCTGCATCCGGCGATATTATTCTTTCTTCATCATGTACATTTACTTCCTTGATATTTACTACTTTTCCTTTCCTTATTTTGCCATTATCTTCCCAGGATTCTTTCGCATTATTATCCTTCAATATCACCTCTTCTACAAACACATTCCACTGGTTGCACGAAGGACATTTACCCAGCCACTTAGCACTTTCATGTCCACAATTCGAACAGAAAAAAGCAGTCTTTATTTTACTAGTAGCCATATAAATGTATTTGTAGAAATGGAAATTATCTGATGATGAATTGGAACAAAGTTATCGGTTATAAAGGATGATTTCTATGTTGATGTATTTCACTTGTATAAAAAAGAAAAGGGCGGCTCTTAAGCCCACCCTTTACTTACTAACCCATTAAATTCCGTTACTAAGGTACAAGGATGGGGCATATTGCCAAATTAAATTTTTATGACAACCCTTTAACATTTATATTATTTCGTCAAACTGGGTTAATATTTTATATTATTAGCCACAATGTTTGAACAAAAGCTTATTTAGTTAAAATAATTATTTACATTGAACTTTTATTTGCCAGCTGTCCACAGGCTGCATCTATGTCTTTTCCCCTGCTTTTACGAAGACGGGCATTCACTTTATTCTTCTCTAAAATAGACATAAAGTTAGCAACTGCTTCTTCGGATGGCTTTCTGAATTTTGCATTTTCTATTGGATTATACTCTATTATATTTATCAGATCCGCAGGAACCTGGCGATACAGTTTAATCAATTCTTTTGCATCTTCTTCACTGTCATTAAAATTATTGAACAGTATATATTCAAAAGTAATTTCGTTATCCGTTTGCTTATAAAAATAATTAAGTGCTTCTATCAATGCTTTAATGTTATTGGTTTCATTAATCGGCATTATCTCATTTCTCTTTTTATCGTTTGGTGCATGTAAGGAAACTGCCAGTTTAAACTTCACTTTATCATCTCCTAAATGCATAATTTGTTTTGCAACACCTGCAGTGGAGACAGTGATTCTTTTAGGACTCATAAATAAACCATCTGCAGCAGTAATCTTTTCTATTGCTTTTAGTACATTGGTATAATTTAGCAACGGTTCGCCCATACCCATAAATACAATATTGGTAAGCTTCTTTTCGTGCACTCTCATGGTCTGCTGATTAATTAGTGTTACCTGATCTACTATTTCATCAAAGGTTAGATTACGTTTTCTTTCCATGTAACCAGTAGCACAAAATTTGCAAGTAAGACTACATCCAACCTGAGAGGAAACGCAAGCCGTTTTTCTATCATCTGTAGGAATCATTACCCCTTCTATCAAATGATTGTCGAAGGTTTTAAATCGACTCTTTATAGTACCATCGGCACTATATTGTGTAGCATCCACTTTTAAAGATGGAAAGGAAAAATTATTACTCAATAACTCTCTTAATCCTTTACTTAAGTTGGACATATCATCGAAAGAATAAGCATGCTTTAGCCATAGCCATTCGTATACTTGTTTTGCTCTGAATTTTTTTTCTCCTATCGTTAAAAAGTATTCTTCCAGTTGAGCCAATGTCAACGTTCTTATATTAGTTTGAGATAACTGCATACTGCAAAAGTATGGGTTGCGGATTAAGCAAGGTAATTTGAGGTAATTGTATTATTTTTTTAAATGTAAGCATTATTTAAAAAAGCATCGCTTATTTGCGGAGAAAATAATTACATATTGTTATTTTATAATCTTGCTCTATCAAATTTTGTTTAGTTTTTTAATAGGTCAATATTGGATAAGCAGGCTTCAGTAATACTTAAGCAAATTGTATCTAAAAAAATGTATTTAACGAAGAATAAATTAGAAAAAGAGCATCAACTATCAAACTATATGTTGAATTTGGTAGAATCATATCAAAGTATAGCATTCAATACTCTGATTTAACAACAAACTATGTATTTTATAGCATTTTATGTAATGATTAAGATGAATTTAGTATAATGAAAATCAAACCATTACAAGTAACGTAAAGTTTAATAAAAATCGTTTCTGGAATGGATATATAATCCACTTACATTCAATTGATTGAACGCTAAACTGAGTTTAAATACCAGATCGTATACCGATACTATATCTACTCCTACACCATAAGTGTACATTAATTTATTGTTCAACAGGGTAGTATAATAAGGATTATCGCAGTAGCCAAAATTGCCAAAAACATTCAGATAAACATTGAAAGGAATTTTATCGTGCGTTTTAGAACGAATAGGATTTTTGAAAATATAGGTAAACAATTTTTGCTCTATTGTAGTCTTTCCCAGTATCCCAGATACTCCATCAACCACATTGTATTCCTGTCCCGAAAGTTGATAAGTACCGCTACCGAATAATGCCTGATTATAGAAGTAAGGATTGTAAGGAAACTTAATAGTAGCAGCACCATCCAAAACCAAGATACTATTTTTCCAGAGATGGGTTGCATAAGTTATGTGCGCATCGATAGACCACATATTGTTTATTTTATCAAGCCCTTTTTTTGATATATTGGCACTAAAAATATAACCTTTTGAAGGATAAGCATTGTAATCGGCATTGTAATAATTAAAACTATAATTGAACCCAACATAGTTTACCTTTTTTAAACTATCGGGGTAATATAAACTGTTGGTTTTAAAGATAGAATCAGCTATGGATTCGCTGTAATATCCCACTTTAAAATAGTGCCTCACCTTTTGATTGGGGCGGTAAGAATAGGTAACATCTATTCGCTTGGTGGTTTTAGCATAATCATTATCCAGCTTCAGAAAAAGCTGTGTATTGGTAGGACTTGTGGCGTAATTCAGTTCCCGTTGCCGCATATAACCCATCCCTATATTTATACCATGCTGTAATTTTTTATCTAGAAAAGGAATATCATACCGCAAGCTAACTTGCTGATTATATCCATCAATAAAATATAGGTTTAACTTATCGTTTCTGCCAGTAAGATTCATCTCCATAAACTTCAATCCAAAATCTATTCTGTTCAGGCTATGATTCTCCTGTGTCCACCATTGATTAAAGTTTCTATCTATCAGCTTCATATAGGGCAATGGAAAAAAATACCAACGTTCTTTTAGTACAATATTAATGTCTGCAACAGGCCCTTTTCTTTTGGCTATATACACACTATCATCCACAAATAAAGAAGTATTATATATCTGTTGCTTGGTAATCAGCAGTTGTTTTTCCAACTCTTTAAGGGGCATTTTATCGCCTTTGGTAAAGGTAATTTCGCGAAGAATAATAAAGTCTTTGGTTATTTTATTGCCTCTTAAATTTATGTTGCCGATATATACTACTTCTTCTCCAGCATTATCAGTGGTTTTAAAAAGGGTAGTATCGTAGGATTGCGCCTGCGCAAAAAAAAACGATAAAACACTAAAGTAGAAAACTAAAAATAAACGCATCAGCAATAAAAGAAATAAAGAAGCAAATTGATAAGGCGGTGAAAATATAGTATAACCTTATTTGTAATTGAATTACAGGTGTTAAATGTTCAGATAATTCATTAAATGATGGTAATTATCCTTCAATTCATTATTGTATTGCTCTTCGCCAAAATAATATTTTACTTCATAATCGTACCGTTGAAAAGTAGCCACGATATCACTTATTTCTGTTTTATTTATTTTAATAGTAGCTAGAACTTTGCCGGTATCTTTCAGGAAAGTAGTATTCAGTTGCATTATCATAGCATCGTTGGTTTCTATCAACCTACAAATTTCTCCAAAGGAAAAATGCCTTTTATCTATTTCCAATACTATTAGACCACCAGGTTCATCGCCTCCCATAAAATTGTAAATGGCAGATAGCAAATCTTCCTGATTAATAATTCCAAGCAATTCCCCTTTTTCGGAGAGGACAGGAATTAATGATAAATGATGCTCTTTTAATAATTGAAGTGCTGTAAGAAAATAATCATCTGATTTCGCAAAAACTTTTATCAGCAAATCCTGTAAAGCAGCTATGGTTAGATCTTCGTATGTATCCAGTAAATCGGCTTTTCTAACCATACCTACATATATCTCATTATCGGTAACAGGAAGGTGTTGAATTTCAAAATCCTCCATTAACGACAATGCAAGCGAAATCTTATCGTATAGATGCAGCACGGGAAACCCAGTTCGGAGAATTTGATTGTTCAACATGGTAAATTATTTGCTTGCTATATAGGTACCAAAAACTATGCTAATGTAGATGCGGTCTTCCTATTTTTTGTTAAGAAGGTGTACAATATTTCATTAAACTCATGTGGAACTTCCATCATAGGGGCATGGCCACACTTATCTATAAAATATAATTCGCTGTTTTGAATAAGCTTATTAAACTCCCTACCTACAAATGGTGGCGTAATAATATCATTGTTGCCCCAGATTAATAAAGTAGGTTGTTTTATTTGATTTAATTCATCTCCAAGATTACTTCTGATAGCACTTTTAGCTAAGGAGATAATTTTAATTACTTTCATTCTATTGTTGGTAATTTCAAATAACTCATCAACCAATTCTTTGGTAGCCAAAGCAGGATCGTAAAAAGTAATTTCTGCTTTCTTTTTAATAAACTCATAGTCACCACGTTTAGGATAACTATCACCCATACCATTTTCGAATAACCCTGAACTTCCAGTTAGTATTAAAGATTTAATTCTTTCAGGGTGTTTAAGTACATGGGTTAAAGCCACATGTCCGCCCAAAGAATTACCTAATAAATTAATATTTTCATAGCCCTTTATCTCAATAAATTTCTGAACATATTTCTCTAAACCACTTACAGTAGTATGAAAAATATCCAGATCTAAAAGGGGTAGTATAGGCACTACTACTTTGAATTCTTTCTTAAAATGTTCGATAAGATCTGCGAAATTGCTTAATGCTCCAAACAATCCATGAAGCAACATTAAGGTTTCTCCCTCCCCTTCCTCGATGTACGTAAACTTATCTATTTGTCTCAGTTGATAATCCATAAACAGTATTTCCAATGCAAGAAAGCCCTGCTGTGTTAACCACAAATAAAGGTAAAATTTAATAAACAAACTACTCTGTGGAAGATTTCTTAACCTTTAGGTAATATAATGTGGATAATATAAATGCCAAAAGGGGCTAATTATTTACCAAAATATTGCTTTAGTTCCTCAAAAACGCCCTGAAAGAATGGAACAATTTTACCCATTAAAGAAATTATTCCAGGTCCTAAAGGCTCTATTAAAAAATAAGTTTTAGACTCTTTAGTAATCTCTGGAGTTAGTATGTCCATCTTGCTAGCATAAAATAATATGGTACTGTAAATACTTAAAAAGATAATAATATAAACGAGCATACCCGCTATTCTATTTAGCCATCCCAACATAAATAATTCCATAGCTTTCTGCAATAAAGTAGCGCCAAGCCGTACCAGAATTATCACTGCAATTATTACCAGCATGAATGACAGAAAAGGCATCCAGTTGCCATTGTGTCCGTGGCTTTGAAACCAGTGACTCACTTTTACTGAAAACTTTAGGGCAACAGCCAGGCCGATGTACAGAGCAAAGAATGAAGCTATAGCAACTATAAATCCTTTACCATAGCCCTTCATAACGGCCCATATAATGATCAATAAGGTAAAGAGATCTATAATCATTCAGTAGTATATTATTTAGTAAGAAGCTCTTTTACAATAGCAGAAATTGCCTTACCATCTGCTTTTCCAGCCAGTTGCTTTGATGCTACACCCATTACTTTCCCAAGATCGGCAACTGAACTTGCACCTACCTGTGTAATGATAGCAGCAATAGCTTCTTTAAGTTCTTCTTCAGTGAATTGTTTTGGTAAAAACTTTTCAATTACTGCAAGCTCTTCCAGTTCTTTCTGAGCAAGATCTTCTCTGTTTTGTTGCTTGAATATTTCTAAAGAATCTCTTCTTTGTTTTACCATTTTAAGCAGCATCTTCTGAGTAACTTCTTCGGTAAGAATTCCGTTAGCGCCTGGATCTGTTTTGGCTTTTATTATCTCTGCTTTTATCGCTCTTATTCCACGAAGACCTGCTTCATCCTTAGCCTTCATTGCAATCTTCATTTCTTCCATTATTTGTTCTTCAAAACCCATAGTTGTACTTTTTAATTGTATTATTTAAACCAGTTTATTGTCATTCATTTGAGTTGCTCTGAACTTATTAAAAAAGTCTTTTGCATAGGCTTTCATTTCTGCGGTAAGTGCAGTCTGATGAGTTGCTCTTTCAAAAGTATCGGCCATACCCATCAATGTCTGATAAAAGAAATCGCCCATTTCATCTACCATCATTTCTTTATTCCAAATATCAATTCTTAGTGCCGATTTATCAGCCCCATCCCAGAATGCCAGCATCATTGCTTTAGCATTTTGCTTATCTGCAGCAGTACTCGATGTTGCATCCCAAAGTATTTGATCGGGTACTTTATCTTTATCCAGATGTACATCAATTGTTATAGTAGATTTATCCATTATTATTATTTAATTGTCCGCAAATGTAATAGCTATTTTGCAAATAATAATTAGGAACAGAAATGATTAAAATTACTTATTTAATTAGTCATGAAAACTATTATTACTAAAAACAATTTTCTTACAGGATACTTACATTATAAAGTAATAAACATCCTTTTAT